>ENA-UZWR01005700-UZWR01005700.1-metagenome-genome-assembly--contig:-Day-1-25m-contig-5700_pt1 | contig 21068 bp, 14 predicted proteins | sample MGYA00260337_ERZ794897 | MGnify/ENA metagenome assembly ERZ794897 | reverse complement strand
AACTTGACTGTACGTATTGACAACATAGAACCATACATAATTACAAACATCGGTGCTTCTGTAAAAAGAAATATGGGAGTGTTCCTTAGTTTTTATAATGATTCTAGAGGTGCGCTAGATCCTGATAGAAGATTACCTATTAGACATATGCAATATTCACCTGTACACATGAAGAGAGCGTTCGAGTTCTTAACATACAATAAGGATGACCATTTTACATACATGTATAGTTACACGGGCAAGCATGACACCGCAGTGTTTATGGAGAAAACTTGCAGCGGCACAGATAACGCTACTGAAAAGCAGTTATGGATTATGCCGCAGCATTGTGAATTGGAGGAGGAATAATGACAATTATTATTGATGGTATTAAAACCAAAGTAACAGTACAAGATTATTTTATGGAAAAAAATGGGTTCTTAGAAACTTTATATGAGTGGCTAGACTCTAACGATATTGATATAGAATTTAATAAAGAGGAGAAGAAATAATGGAGTTCCACTTCAACGTCGTGAGTCATATCATGGTCGCACTCGGCAGCATGTTGTTAGGTTACTATTTTGCTAACGAGCAATGGCGGACACGTAGATTATGGGAATGGAAGAACGTAACCCAAGAGATACGACTAGCACAGACAGAGAACCATAGACTCGAAGAGATAAACGCAATTCTAGTCGGACAATTAAAGGAGATCAGCGCCACAAAAAAATAGATCACCAGGAAATTCGAGAGAATCAGCAGCAGAGCCGCCTCTTTGCTGCTTTTTCTTTTACCTGGAAAAAAACAGGGCATTTAAAAGCCATGAGAGAGTCCTGGAACTTGTTGCTTCACTATGTCCCGCACCTATAACCCTATAAACATTGAATTAAATCCTTGTATAAGTTTTATATTTTGGTAAACTTTTATTATAACTTTAGGAAGGAGTTAGAAAAATGAAGACTATAAACGAGACCGCAAGCAACAACTACATAGAAATTTGTCCAGGTTGTCTTGCTTGCTACAATCAAGGGCGCCTTACTTTTTATTGGTTCCAAATCAATAAAGAAACAACTCTTGAACAAATACAAAAAGCATTGGACATTGAAGAGATACACAAAAAAGCAAAGACTCCGTACGCATGCGGTGGCGATGAAGTACACATCCAAGACAATGATTTTGGCGGCGGTGAGTACATGCTAGCCGAAGAGATTTATGGGCTTGTGCAGTTGCTTCAATTGGTTCCAAACTTTGATTATGTGAGAGCGTTCAAAGAAGTCTATCTTATGGGTGACGAGTTGGACGTAAACCACGAGCCGACGGAGGCGTTCAAAGAGTTTGCTCACTCTGTCCAAGTGTTCGACACACAAGAAGAAAAAGATTATTATCTTGACGAATATTTTTGTGAGGTATACGAAGTTGACGACGGTGCAATGTACGCAAATTATATTGATTGGTTTAGAGTGCGCCAGGATATGCTAATAGACCTGAATAATGTAGAAGTAGGCGGCAAGACATATCTATGGAGTAGTTACTAATGAATTTATTTATATTATTACTCATAGCTAGCCATTCATTCCTTGTCGTCTATGCCTGGAGTCTACGCCAGGAACTAAGAGAGACACAGGCAGACCTGGATGAGTACGTTAATTATATTGGTGATGAATTTGCAGCAGCAAAAGAACGAGGAGATATTTAAATGGAGAAAGCATTAATAAAAGCTATAAAGAAAATGTTCGATGAGAATTGGACGAGCTTAGAGTTAGGCAGCAGTCAAGCGGACAGAGTGGAGGCGTATGTTCTTGGAACTATCAAGGATGTATTCGAGCAAAGCAAAGAATAAGGTGCGACTCCTGGAATAAACAACTCCCTTATTGTTTACGTACTAACCAGGAGAGAGAGACAGGCGGCGCTTAGGCGCCGCTTTTCTTATTGTGAGAGAAGAATAGATCACCAAGACAGAAGAAAGAAGAATAGATCACCGTGAAAACTTCAGCGATCGGGAAATTCCTGGAAGAAAATTTTGTAGATCGTGACTCTTGGAGAGACGTATATCCTCTATTTTAAGCCGAGAGTATGCGATTTGTAGGGCGAACGCATAACTCAGCAGTCCAGGACAAACCGCCTACGATTCGCCGCACCGTGCCGCACTACCCACACACACGAATACAAAGCAAGTATTAACCCCCATACCTCAATCTCGGGGCGGAGAAAATATGTATGAATTAGTCAATTTAAACCTGGCAATTTGTGGAGGTGGTGGGAGTCGAACCCACTGTTATTAGATGTTTATATGGGATAAGATCTAACACGAAACCAGTACACCCCCCGTCTACAGTATACTATATATAGTGTAGTCTATGACCACTATATGTGGTATAACTACCACTAGTATGTTATATTACGAAGATCCTGTAATATAACAGTCGAGCGCTCGGCAGTCGTAGCAATCCCTGTGTCACTCCCAACCCAACGCAGTTTATTAAGTGCAGTAACGTAAAAATATTGTCTCTCTCTAATAAATAAAATGTGAGGAAGATCCCTCAACGGATGACTAAGGCGGTCCTGCTAGTCCAACCACAACTCTTTTGTATTATCATATGGTGTTTGTATAGGCAGGAACACCACATTACTTATCCCACGTATGCTACACTATACCATAGAGATATGTCAAATAAAGAAAAAATCACCATCTGCACAGCAGACAACTGTCTGATCCCTTTACCAGAAGGTCGTAAGAAGTATTGTAGTGATAGGTGTTCTAAAAGAACACGACAGAGAGCGTGGAGAGCTAGTAAACCCACAGCAGAGATACAGAACCCCAAGCAGGTAGATGAGAATGTACAGAAACGACGTGGGGATTATTATGCCATAATGAAACAGAAAAATTTTTTTCACGACATAATGAGTGGTACTAAGACTAAAAAAGAGATCGCTAATATACTAAGCTGCAGTCCATCAACAGTATCTAGGGCAGTAGCTGCTTACTTAGAGGACGTAGAAAAAGAAGCGCTGCACGAAAAGAGGGGGGATCCCTTCGAGCTGCAGGCGGACGTAGAGTCTTTTGTAAAGTTTAGAGATGAATATTTCCTGACAGAGCGTGGTGAAAATTATGAAACACCTGACTTCCAAAAGAAGTGGATAGCTGCTATCTTAGATAGTATAAAGTATGGTAAGCGACTTATGATCTTGTCTCCACCTAGACATGGTAAGACAGATCTCTTAACTCACTTTTGTATTTACATGATATGTAAAAATCCAAACATACGTGTTATGTGGTGCGGTGGTAACGAAGACATTGCCCGTAACTCTGTAGGTGCGGTACTAGACCATTTGGAGAACAATGAAGGACTCATACAAGATTACGGAGACTACGACGGATTTAGACCTTCTAATAGAGGTGGAAAAAGTTGGTCGTCCAGTCAATTTACTGTTGCAACTAGAACAGTCTCTGGTATTAAGTCACCAACTCTTGTCGCAATTGGAAAGGGAGGTAAAATCCTTTCCCGAGACGCAGACCTTATTATTGCAGACGACATCGAAGATCATGGCACAACTGTGCAACCAAGTGCTAGAGAAAACACCAGGAACTGGTGGACAACAACATTACAATCGCGTAAAGAGGAACATACAGGAATGGTCGTCATTGGATCAAGACAGCACCCCGACGATCTTTACCATCATCTCTTAGAAAACAAAGCATGGGAATCTATAGTAGATAGAGCGCATGATCTAGAAATACCTTTAGAAGATGAGTCATTAGATCACCAACCGCATATGTTATGGCAATCAAGACGATCACATAAATGGTTATTAGAACAGTTAGCTGCAGCAGAGACTGTAGGCGGTAGAAATATATTTGAGATGGTATATCTTAATAAAGCAGTACCTGACGGTATGGCATTGTTTACCGCAGAAATGATTGATCAATGTATAGACAAGTCACGTAAGCTAGGAGACATACCACCTGGTACAACACTTATTGCAGGACTCGATCCTGCTAGTACAGGGTATCAAGCAGCAGTACTATGGGCATATAATATTAAAACCCAACAAGTATGGCTTGTAGATATTAAGAATGATCAGGGTGGTGGTGTACAAAAAGCACATAAACTTATGAAGGAATGGTACGACAAGTATTGGTTAGCACATTGGGTAATAGAAGAAAACGGTTTCCAAAGAGCGATCGGACAAGACCGAGACATAAAACAATGGGCAGCTAATCATGGTGTACGTATTGAGGGACACCAAACTTACAAAAATAAATGGGATCCGACATTTGGTGTAACCAGTATGGTAGGTATGTATGAACAAGAAAAAGTAAACATACCGTACTCTGACGCAAACACACAACGTAAAGTAAATATCTTTAGACAGCAACTAATCTACTTTTCACAAGCAGGTGCAAGTAACTCACGTAACGTAGGAACTAAAACTGACTTAGTTATGGCTAGTTGGTTTCCTATGAAACGAATACGTACCAATGTAAAAATGATGTTAGCTGAAGCTGAAGCTGACTATAATCCATCCTATAGTTATTATAAGCAAAGTGAATACAACGAGGTTTTTTGGTAATGCTAAACGCAGATGAGCTGTTAATCAAAACAGACGATTTAAAAGCAATGCACGAACAAAGCGGTCATTTCGAGTACCGTGATCGTGTACGTTCTATTATGAACGGTGGAACAAATGGTATCTCTGCATTACTAGGTCAAGAAGCAAAAAACTACGATGTTGACTTACCAATACCTAATCTTATTAATTCAGGTCTAGAACATTTAGCACAGAAGTTAGGACGTATGCCTGACATAAAAGTAGACTCCTATGCAGAGAGTGAACGTGCTAAAGCAAAAGCAGATAAGTTAGAACGTATTGTTACAAGTTTAGACGCTTCATCTAAAATGGAAATGCAGTTACCACAAGCTGCACGATGGTTACCAGGTTATGGTTTTTGTGTATGGATCATTAGACAAAAGAAATCACCTGAAGGAATCATGTATCCACATGCGGAACTAAGAGATCCTTACGATTGTTATCCAGGATATTATGGCGCAGATCAACAACCTAAAGAGTTGGCGTTAATACGTTTAGTACCTAACCAGGTTATTAAATCAATGTATCCACAAGCTAAAGTTACCATTGACGAAAACAGTGCATTCCCATCAGGGTATAGCAAGTTTAAATATACTGATGGTTTCTCTAGAAGTTGGGACAACCACACAGGTGATGGTACAGAATTAGTTGAGTACTATGACGAAGAAGGTACTTATGTATTCCTACCTGAAACAAAACAAATATTAGATTTCACACCTAATCCAATAAAATCGGGACCACGATTTGTTGTATCAAAACGTTTTAGTTTTGACAGACTATCAGGTCAGTACGATCATGTATTAGGTTTGATGGCAGCTATGGCTAAGATTAACGTCTTGTCCATAATTGCAATGGAAGACAGTGTATTTACTGAAACAAATATTATAGGAGAGCTAGAGAGCGGGAATTACAAGAGAGGTAGACTTGCAGTCAACTATCTAACACCTGGTTCACAAGTAGCTAAACCACCAAATAATATACCGTATCAGTTGTTTACACAGATCGACCGTATAGAGAGACAGCTTAGAGTTGGATCTAGTTATCCAGTAAGCGATGACGCAATATCTCCTAACAGTTTTGTTACTGGTAGAGGATTGCAAGAGTTATTATCATCCGTTGATCTAAACGTAAAAGAATATCAGCTATCACTTAAAACAGCAATAGAAGAGCTTGATTATAAACGTTTAGAAATGGATCAGGCGCTTAATGGAAATACTAAAAAACCATTAGCAGGTTATCTAAATGGTACAGCATATGCTGAAAACTATACACCATCTACTGATATTGCAGGTATGTACAAGACAAGGCGTATCTACGGTGTCATGGCAGGATTCGATGAACCTACAAAGATTGTGTCAGGTTTACAGTTACTACAAGCAGGTATCATAGACAAAGAAACTTTGCAAGAAAACATGGACGGATTAGATAACGTACAGAAAATAAATGATAGAATACTTAAAGACGAAGCAGAACGTACTTTGTTTGAGACATTAAAGATACAAGCAAGTCAAGGAGATCCTAAAGCAACAATGGCATTGGTACAGATATACAAGAGTCCTAACGACATGCAAAAAATATTAGATAAGTTTTATACAGCTACAGAACCTGAAGTACCTGAAGGTGAAGCTGCATTATTAGAGCAGATGATGGGCGGTGGTCAACAACCACAACCTGGACCTGCACCTGATGTAAGATCATTATTACTAGGAGGTTTACAAGGTGGCGCCTAAAGAAGAAATCAATATGATATTTGGCGATATAGTCAATAATTGTTTAATTGACGTATGGCAAAAAACAGAGCTAGAAATATCTGATCACGAAGAAGAATTGTTTGCAGAAGAACCACAGATCTCTGACATGCCACAAGGAATGATTGTACAATATATACCACAAGGTTTAATAATATTTTTCGGTAAACAGGAGGATCTAGATGGCAACTGGTAGTAGTAGAAATCGTGGACGTAGAGGCGGAGTCAAAAGACCTGCAGCTGTAAGTGGTCCTGGTAAATTATCACGTAGAACAGATGGTGCTGCACCAACAATAGAAGATGTACGTGGAATGGTTAATGAGTCTGCAGGAGAAGAAGCAGCATTAGTTGATCAAGTTAGACAAGGAAATATAGAACAACCACAAGAGACTTTTGCTGCACAACCACAACCAGGTCCTGCACCGTTAGGTGGACTACCAACAGGGTTAGCAGATGTATTTTCACCAGGAGAAGATAATCTAGGACAGTACCAATCACCACCAACACAAGATCAATTTTTAGAACCCGATGATGTCATGCTTATACGAGCAATGGCAGAGGTAAATCCTACTACAGAACTTCTAGGACTACTTAAATTTGCTTCTGATAGACAGATAGGTAGAACGCAGCGTAACCTCTAATGGCTACATTTCACAGAGATAATCCTGCGGAGGAAGCTAACTTTTACAAAGAGCTACAACAAAGACAAGCTACATACAAAAGAGCTAAGAACTCTATAACTAAAGAAGACGCACTACGTGCTAGTGCAATAGCAAAAGCATATCCAAACTTTTCACCTGATGTAATTACATCTTTAACAACGTTGCAAGTAAAACCTGAAGCACAAGTTTTAAATGACATATCTAAGATGATTTCACAATCTAACAGTAAGACAGTACTAGATAAAGTCTTTGATCCTTTACAAGCAGGTGTACGTCTAGGATTTTTGGGACTAGAAGATTTATATAGAACAACAGTAGATCGTCCTATTAATTCATTTATAGCAAGTACGTTCGGTGATAAATCAGAGAATCTATCTTTTGCTGACGCATATAGACAAAGCGGTAAATCAACTGTCAAACAATTGTTCGGTGAAATGAACAAGGGTAAGAAGATAAATTTAGGTGAAGGGTTCTTGCCTGTATCAGAAACGTTTGACGCACAGAATCCACAGTCTAAATTTTATGATGAATACCAATACATGATACGATCAGGATTCGATCAAGGTAGAGCAGAACAAATAATACAAAACTATCTAGGTACACCAATAACTTCTATAGATAGACAAATGCAAGAAGGTAATGAGAATTTTACTATTAGTAATGAAAAGGGTACAGTTCCCATATCTTTAGGCAGATCGTTAGCACTACAAGTTGCAGAACCTAATACAAGAACATTTAATGTTGTATCAGGTGTATTAGACGCAGGTAAAGTATTGTTCTTAGATCCTGCAAACTATTTAACATTAGGCATGGGTGCATTTACAAAAGGTAGAAAATCTTTAAAGATACCTGATTACTTAGAAAAGATTTTAAATGATACACCTATAGATAAGATGACTAAAGCACAAAAAGAATACATTGGTGCTGTAAATAAAGGTTGGGGTTTACCGTTTATATCAGGTAGATCAGTATCTAATTATCTAGTTAAAGATGAAGGTGGTAAAAAGTTAATTAATTATTTTGCAGAGTTAGATGATCCTAACAAGTTTATAGAACTCACAGGTATTACTGATAGAGAAGCTATTACTGCCTTTATGGATATATCACAAGATTTTACAAAGTCTAGTGCAGATAAACAATCAGCAGTCAAAAATTTACTTACAGAATTTTTAGAAGATCCTTTTGGACCTATGGGTACAGGAGAAAAACCAACAGTAGGTGCAATAGGTAGATTTTTAGGTGGTGCTACAGAAGACTTATTAGGCGGCGTACCTAAAGGTACAGGTAAATTATTTGGTGCTAAAAAAGTTATTAAGACAAAACTTATGGATAGTCCTAATAGATCAGCAAGAATATTATCTACATACGCAGGAGAGTTTCCTTATCGCTATGTTGATAGCAACCAGTTAGATGACGCTGTAACAAACTTAAAAGGTTTTATGGATCAAACAACAATGGATACTGTTGCTAAAAATCAAATACTTAACAGAGCTATACGTTTAGAAGATGGAGATCAAACAGGTTTATTTAACGTTGTTAAAGATATGGTTAAGTTTACTGCTGATGATTTAGTAGATAACTATGGTGTCAATGCAGAAGACGCATATACATTTAGTAGAATCTTTGAAGATTACTTACCTGAACTACGTGCATATTTTATAGATTCTGTAACAGGTAACAACGTAGCTAATCCTGGTGCAAAGATAAGTGAAACGATTGTTGACAACAAAGCATTCATTAATCCTGATCCGCATACATTAACAGAGTTTATTGAACGTACAATACCTTTACCTGATCCTTCACAATTAGCAAAAGCTATGAACTCTATGTCTTTAATTAGAGCTAAAGCGTCAGAACAGGGTATAGATATGTTTAGTAAACTACCTGCAAAAATTAAATCAGGAACTATGTCAAAAATTATTGACAGTTACTACGGTGATTTTTGGAAACCATTCGTATTATTACGTGGTGCCTGGTTACTACGTGTTGTTGGTGAAGAACAATTACGTATGTATACACGTGGTTATGACAATATATTTAGCAGACCGTTATCTGTATTGTCATTAGGAATACTTAAAAAACCTAGCACTACAGAAGCTGCACGTTGGACTAGCAAGAATGTAGAGTTTAAAGATTTATTAGGTAACCCGTTAGAAGAAGCACTTGAATGGCAAGCTGCTAGTTCACGTAGGTATGGATCTAATAACTTTGATCACCTATTTGGTGGTAACTACAGAGCAGGCAAAAGAAGAAAAAAACCTGGTGTACATCCGATGGATACTCTTACAAAAGAAGAAGCATTAGCTGCACAAGAGACAAGACCACAATTATTACAAAAGTATTTTGATGATGGCATTGTAAGAGAAGTTGCGCATTTACATTACGATAGATTGTTTAATCATTTGTTTAGAGGTGCTTTAACTAAAAAACAAAGAGATCAAAGAATGAAAGAGTTTGTAGAAGGTACTTCTTCTAGAGCGCAAGATATTATAGAAGCATACTCACAAGGTGGACCTACGTATAAAGCTAGAATGTCCACAGCAGGTGGTAGATTCGCATACACTGAATCTATTTATGCTAGAGCAAACCAATTAGCAGGTGGTGCATTTGATCAGAATCTAGAAGTATTACAAGATCTAGCTAATAAAATGAACATAGACGATCTTGATTTTAGTAAAACACCATTCCCACTATCTGTAGAAAAAACTGCTAACACAAACATATTTGAAATGCTTGTACGTAACAGACTAAATAGAATAGATGGTAAACAATATACAACTGAAACCTTAGATGACTTTTTTGATAGCATACAAAATGGAGATAAAAGTTTATATCAAAATGTTAGAAAAACTCTTATGTCAGATGAGTACATAAATGATCTACCTAACGTTGTTGCTGTAGGTAAAACAGATTACATTGATGATGTAGGCAAGATGGAGTTCTATACTAACAAAGCATTCGACGCTTTAATGGGACAAAGAACTGACAATGCTTCTAGGTCACCAGTCTTTAGACAAGCATACTGGAGAACAATATATGATATGCTTCCGTACATGTCTGCAAAAATGCGTAACACAATGATGGAGGGTGGTAACTATATTGTAGGTGGTAAAGAGTTCAACGTATCAGGTGCTTTAAATGCAAACTTACCTGGTGAAAACTTGATGTCTTCTTTACGTGCAGATATTGGATTGCCTGCACAAAAGTTACGTAAGACTGATACAGAGATAAACATCGACATGTTTCAAAGAAAAATTAAAGAACTAAATGACCGTGATGTAAAAGCAGGTTTAGATTACAAAGATGTAGATGAAGAGTTCGATAAATTCCAAACAGCGTATTTAAAACGTAAAGGTGATCTAGATAAACAACTTACAGATAAGACTGAAGAACTAGCTAAGTTAGAACTAGATATAACAGGTACTTATGGATCAGGTGTTAGTTACGAAGATGACATTGTACCTATGAATGTTAAAAAAAGAGTAGACGATTTACAAGAAGATATGTTTGATTTAGAGTCAAAACTAGAAACTAATAAAGAATTGTTTGATTCAAACTTAGAGACAAGATCAGAACTACTAGGTTTTACAGATAAATCAGGTGACGTTGACTTAATTGATAGAATAGCAAAAGCACGTGCGTTAACAGAAGTGCAAGAGTTATTGTATGACTTAACTAAACGTAAAAAGGTTGCATACAACCTACGTGGCATATTCCCATTCGGCGAAGCATACATAGAGATTATGACAACATGGGCTAAGTTATTAAAAGAAAACCCTGAAATTACACGAAGAGGACAAGTAACAGTTAATGCTTTACGTGGTGATAATCCATTTAGTCCAGTAGAAGGAGAGGGATTCTTAGGACAGGATGAAGTCACTGGTGAAGAAGTATTCTATTATCCTATGATTGACGACTTAGCGTCAGACGCATTGTTTGGTGAAGATCGAAATGTAGGAGTAAGGTTTCCTGGCTATGCTTCATCAATTAACTTAGCATTAGAAATAGTACCTGGTATTGGACCTGCTGTAGCTATACCTGCTAGTTTCTTTGTTAATGCTAGTCCAAACTTTGACGAAGCTAAAAAAATATTATTCCCTTATGGATTACCTGATGTAAGAACAGCAGGAGATCTTATTTCAGCAGCAGGTGTACCTGCATGGTTACGTAATACATACCAGGCATTGTACGCATACAACGAAGATGTTGGACAAAACGAAATAACACGTATTGCTTCTAACACTACTATTGATGTATATCGTATATTAAAAGCTAATGGTTCAGATGATCGTACTTCACAACAACAAGAAGCACTTATGAAGGAAGCTAGGTCTATTGCTAGAAACTTAACCTTAATTAAAGCTGCTTCACAGTTTGTTGGTCCAGTAGGACTTAACCCTAGATTTGATATAGGCAACGATAAGAATGCAGGACATGTTTATTCTATGCAAATACTTGCAGATAGATATAGAGAGATGTTACAGACTCCACCAAAAGATGAGATTACAGGACAATTTCTTTATGCACCTGGAGATAACTATTCAGCTACGAAGTTCTTTATTGATGAGTTTGGATTTAATCCACTAGACATTGCTACACCTAAGACAGTAGTAATAGAACCTAGACCAGTAGATGAACGTGGTGTAAAGTTTCAATTAGAAAATCCTGAAATATTCGAGAACTATACTTTTACTGCACAATATGCAATACCACAAGGCGGAGGTGGTCCATTCGATTATGAAGCATATGTACGTACAATTGCTAATGAACAAAGAGAACCTCTTAAACCTGAAGAGTGGTTGGCTAAAAGGAATCAAAGACTAGGTGATTTCTTTATGGAAGATAAGAGAGTTAGTACTTTACAAACATATGACATAACAGATCCATATCAGAATCAAATGCGTGAGAGAGAAATGGCATTGTCTAGAGATATTGCTAGATCTAAGTTTCCAGGATTCGATTCTACAATACCTGGATTACCACAAACATCTACATTAGATATGCAGTTTGAAGAGCTTAAAAATTGGGAGAAGAGTAGAACACTATCCCAAACAGCAGTAGGTAAAGACTTACGTGTTGTATTAGGTTTTATAGATACATTAGAAAAACGTGCATTAGTTGTTGGTCTATCTAAAGAAGGTTGGAAAACATCAAGGACGATGTTAAAAGAACGTCAACAATTACGTGATACTATAGGTATGTTAATAAATAAAAACCCTGATTTCCAAATATTAGCAGAACGTGTATTGCTACCTTTATTCCAGGAACGTACAGATTTCTTAGAAGATTTACAGTATGACTATGATACACTTAATGAATATGGTGTGTACTTACCTAACCTACCTGGTACAGAGGATATTTAATGACAGAAGAATTTAAGCAGGCGCTAGTACAAAGTATTTTAGATGAGCGTGGTTTTACAGAAGATGAACAAATATATAAAGATCTTGTTGCATTAATTAAAGAATCTAATGATCAATTGTTTATTGCTAAGGTATATAACGATCTAGCAATGTACGACAAAGTACAAGCACAGATGTCTAATCAGCTTATAAGTTTTGAGTCTGCATACAGAGGTGTTATGGGTGGATCTTCTAACCCTACACTTGCTACCTTTAATAAAGCAGTAGATAACAATGCAGAGTCTCGTACATGGAGAAGTGGTAAGTCACCACAGGAACAAAAGTTTGCAGCAGATATATATAGAGGTTTAGATGTTGCTGCAGGTCTTAAAGGTCCTGAAGGTTCAGAGAATGCTAAAAACTATTATGACTATCTAAATACAAAACTAGAACAAATAGTTGAAGAGACAGGAACGTTAGGAGTTATAGTTAGACCACCACGTGGTGAAGGTGGACAGATCTATGTAACAGAAGATCTTAATGAATGGTTCCTCAACAATCCACCTAGAGATATGACAGAGGGTTTTTATCCTACAGAAGGTAAGGATTACAAAAAATATCCTGGATTTGCTAAACCTACAATATTGACAAAACCAGTAATGACTTTTAATGATGAGTCAGGATACTACGAACATACAGGAGATTACTTATTTGGTGCTGAAACTTTTAATGACAGTGGTAAATTTAATACAGCTTTAGATACTGGTGATACATTCCAGGTAGCTGTTGGTATCAATAGACCTGACGGTACAAGTACTGGAGAAGTACAGACACTAAGCTATGATGAATTACAATTACTTAATTCAGAAGTAGAAGGTGATCCATCTAAAACTATTATCAACGTATCAGGTGATAAACAAGAAATTAATGCACAATTACAACAATGGATTGATTTTAATACACAACAAGCTAATGCACCTGAATATGATATTTTTGGAGGGATCTCACCTGACTATGCAATATATAAACAACCTGATGTAGCAGACGCTTTTAAAGACGGAGATCCTACAGCAGCACAAATGAAGGACGCTATGTTACCGCAGCAAGTATATGCAGGTAATATTCCTGAAGGTCAATTCTATGGTGGCACAGATCACATATCAGGTCAAGGACCAGGTATGAATGGTACACAGAAAATATCATGGATCTCATTAGCGCCACAAGAAATAAAAGCTGTACAAGTAGATCTAATGCAAGCAGGTTATATAACTGCTGAAGACTTCTTTTTAGAACAAGGTGCATGGCAAGGTAAAACATCACAAGGTATGTACACTGCTATGGTTGACGCAAACCTAAACATGATAGATGTGTATTCACAACTTAACAGTGAAAAGGAACGTTACTTTAAGAAACCACCTTTAGCACCTAAAGTATATGCAACACCGTCTCCAGGATTTATTAAAGGAGAAATAGACAATGCACTTAGATCTGCAGGAGTTACACGTAAACTTACAGACGCAGAACTTATTGCCTTTAGTGATTTCTATATAGGGGCAGATAAAGATTATGAGACAGCAAGTGCAGAATATAGTAAGAATCTTGATTTAGCTAACAGGTTATTTCCTGGCGCACCTGATAGTATCTCTATACCAAGTACACCAAGTGAAGAGTTAGCAGCATTTGCAGAACAAAAGTTTGAACCTGAACTAGCAGCACAGCAGAGAGGTATACAAGAAAAGAATGATCTTAGCTTTTTGTTTAGTTCATTAGATCAATTCGATAATATGATTGGAAGATAATGGATAATGAAGATAAGGTTATGCAACTTCTTGATGATCTCAAAGAAAAATATGGAGAGTTCTTAGACAGTACTGCTAGTGAAGCAGGAGATGGCAGCGGTTTACATTTTGATTTAACAAGTGGAAATATAATTAACGGTAATGAAATATATATCGAATCATTTTATTTAAAACCCGAAGCACAAGGTCAAGGCATTGGTAGAAAAATGGTTGACGCTTTAAAACAATTATCAGACGAAATAAATGTACCTATTACTTTATTAGATAAAACTTTAGAATCAGCATACAGCAATAGCTTTTGGAGAAACATGGGATTTGATCTTGATGATGATACAGCTTCAGCATTTTATAATTACGAAGGAGATCCTCAAAGTTCAAGATTTGCAAAAGAGAGTTTGCAATTAGACGGAGGACTATCTGATGATGTAGCAGAAGTTAATAATGACTTTGTATATAACAAATTTAAAGATCGTCAGAACACTGCAGACAATGTAATTTTTAAAGAAGCACAAGATGGGACTGTAGAACTACTTGTTATAAAACGTAAGCGTGGTCCACATAGAGACTTGTTTGCTTTACCTGGTGGCATAGTTGAAGCAGAAATGTCTGATGAAAAAATAATTAAAAGTGTTGTTGATCCTAATGAAGTAGGGCGTTTGCAAGAGTTTTATTTTAGTATTGGTGGTGAATTTTTACCTGACAAAAACGGAAGTGCTTCTAGAATTTTTGCACAAGAAGCATTGCGTGAAGCAGTTGAAGAAGTTGGTTTAGAAAGTAAATTTATTAGTGCTTCACAACCGTTACCTATTAAATACAATAGATATGATTGGGACGCAAGAGCAGCTAGTGGTGTAAACGTTGGTGGTGCGTTTATTATTGTTAAAGATATAGAATCTTATGACATTGTTGATGGACGTAGCACAGTAGTTAACACAGATGTTTGGTCTCCTAAAGCTGCAGATGACGCAGTAGCTTATCAATGGATAAAATTAGATGATGTCATAAATGGGACAAAAGAATTAGCATTTGGACATACAGAGTTTGTAGAGAACGCACTAAAGATGTCGTTAAGATATGGATATTTTAATAAATCTACACGTACAAAAATTGTTAAAGGTACATCTATATACGATTACGATGATGTAAAATCTTTGAACGAACAATCAGAAAATGCTATTAAACGTAACGTAGAAATCATAAAAGGTAGCAATGCAGTGCGTGAACAAGTTGGTCAACCGTTAATACCTATAGAAGGTAACAACATAATTGATCGTAAAAACAAAGCAATGATCGATAGCATTAGACAAATAGGTAAAGTTAACTTAGGTGAGAATGTAACTTTTACTGCTATTGATCAGATGAAACCTGATTTCATATTTATTGATTTATTAAGGACAGCAATAGAATCAGGTGCTGACACTATAGAGTTTACCCCTGCAGATATTGACGGAGATGTAATGGAAAGCCGAGATCCTGAATATAGAGGTGGCGATTATAAAGACATACAACTAAACAAGGATGGTAAAAGGCGTTTAACTGAAGTTGTTAAAGATTTTACGTCTCGTTCTTACGAAAGTATTTTAAAAAGAAAAATAAATCAAGGCATGCAAATCAATCCAGTTATAGTTGAGTTGAAAAAAAATGCAGACAAAATTATTAATAGTCCAGAGTTTGAAACAATTATTAATGAAGCGTTTGATCGTCTTACAGTTGTAGAAGCAGGTGCAGGCGATTATTTATTTGTAAAACATAATACTGAAGCTGGATTATATTCTTATTTACATCCTAATAATTCAATGATACAGAATGAAGGATTGGAAGCAGCGACTACTGACATTATAGAATTTATGAAAATTAATTATCCTGAAGCAGGCAGTGCAATGGAGTCAATTAGAAATACAAATAAAATATTTTATGAGAATACATTTCCTGAAGAAATATATACACCTGCATGGGAATACTACAAAAACAACTCACCTGATATGCCACAAGCTATGATTGATACACAAAAGCTAGTTAAAACTGCTGACGGTAATTTAAGTGGTATGGTTTATCACGGTAGTAATGGTCTTAACGCAAAAGGTAGAAAAGTTTTAGACATACTACAAACATATTTACCTGCTACAAATTTTGGAACAACTGCACCTATGATGGAATTTGAAAATACTATGCAAGGATTTTTAAATCGTATTACCTACGAAAATAATATTGACTGGTTAGATCCTACAAAATACAGAACACAACAACTACGTTTAAATTATATGTACACAACTTCAAATCCATTTCTTGCAGCTTCATATGCAACAGGTGGACATAATCCAGGAACAATAAGTGCTATGAACAATGAAGTGTATGACGCAGTATATCAAATATTAAATCACCAGGATATTTTAGATGTAAATGATACAGACTTAATAGACATGATGAATCGTGATTTACGTGAAATTGGTTTAGAAGTAGTGGTAAATCCTAAAGAAGGAAACTATTTAAAAAGTGTAATTAATGAAAACACATTGTTAGTTGATCCAGGTATTATGCAAATAAAATTCAATGCAGAACCAAATTCAATATTACATACAGACATGCCAATTATAAGACAAACCAATAATCCTAATGTTACAAAACTTTTAGGACAGATTATAGAAAACTCTAGTCCTGAACATGTGTTATCAGAAGAGGCACTTGATGTTTTAATAGAGGATTTACACAAAGCAGCAACGGGTAGAGATTTTCAAGTTATAAGAACTGAAGAAGCAGATAGAAGAGTTTCTCAAATGTTACTTGACGCAAGAAAAGATGGTCCTGCAAGAGAGACAATTAGAAATTATTATACAAATATTATGAGTACCGATGAAGGTATGGAAGTTGTTATTAAAAATATTCTTAAAGGCAAGGATGAATTTAATATAAACTTTAGTAATATGCAAGATATTATGGCAGGAATGATTAGACCAAGAGAAGCAATATCAACTGAACTATATAATGAAGCATTTGAGTATATTAAAAAAGTTGATCCTACTAATAATAGTAAAACATTTGTTACTCCCGAATGGTACCATACGAATCGAACTACAGCAGGACACGTTTTATTTACTGCAAAAGCAGATGAGTTTTTTCCATATAAAAGAATACAATTTGAAGATATGTTTGAATTTGCTGCAACGCAAGTAGATCCTGCTTCACTAGGTTCACATCAAGCTATTTCTGAATTGTTGTCCATTAAAAATATTACAGAGTATCTAAATGATTACCCACAACTTAAAGCAGAGTTTTTCAAAGATTTACCAACTGAAATGAAATATGAAATTAAATATATTTCAAAAGGTGCGAATGGAATCAGCATAAATGATGATCTCCTACAAGATATGGCTATATCAGCTGAAGTAATTAGACAAAAACATGCACTACGCTATGAAGCAAAAAATCTAGATGGTAATTTTAAAGACTATAATCCTAATGAAAATGGTGGAAGTAAGTTAGTAGATGATTTAGTTTACGAATCTTTTGGTTTTAAAGATGGAGATAGAGACCTTATAAACTTTTTAAATCAGATGAATGGACAAACTAGAAGCACTCCAATACCAGGTGGAAATCCAACTAAATACGCAGATATAGCTTTATTAAAATCTTTATCCCAAAGTGGTATAGAGATAGTTGCAGGTACTGGCGGTGGTCGTACCAGGAATAATTTTCACGATGTATTCGGTATAGTAGATCCAGGTGATAAGTTTGGTACAGGAATACCAAGAAAAACAACCTACGATATTAAGGCAACAGAATTAGATGAAAATACTTTATCTTTACTTGATCAGATAAATATGGGTACAACAAGTCTTAATGATCTTGATGATAACAGTATTAAAGAAATAGCTAATTTTATACCTATAGAGACAGTTATGCAAAATGAAGAACTTACTGATATAAAAAAACAACAGTATTTAGAGTTGTATAGTAAATTAAATATTAATGACGAACGGTTTTTTGATCTTACTGAAATAAATCCTACAGCAATTGATGGTGTATTTTTGCAAAATTTTGATGAGCTTAGAGAACTTATTGCACAGCAATCTATATTCGGTGACGTTCAAGATAACGTTGTACAAAATCATGCAACAAAAGTTATGGATGAATTGTTTGCACAAGTACCTGCAGAAAATGTAGCAAAAGTAGCAGCAAGAAATGGTCTACTCCAAACATTAGGTAATGGGTTTGATCTATTTGACGCTGCTGTATTAGCGCCAGTTATGCTAGATATGCTTATATCAAAGACAACAGGTGTAGGTAAAGCTACTGAAACTATAGGTGGTGCAGTAGCAGATGTTGCACAAGACATATATGATCCAACTAAGACAGATACTGTATTTGAAAACCTATACGGTTCACCTGAAGATCCAAGTACTGTAGCAGGTGCTGTTAGTGAAACAATTGGTATATATAAAGAAGCAGCTAACCCTTTAGTCGAAGAAGCAAAAAACAATATGTTACTCGGACCAATGTTTGATAGTATTAAAGAAGGTGCTATATCAGCATTAGATACTGTCAAAGATGGGTTTGGTATGAACGACTGGATATACAATGTCAAAAGAGATATGTATGTATCTACTAAACTAAAAGAAAAAGGTTACAATGGTAAAGATAGACGTATACCATCAGGACTTGTTTCACAACTAGAATCAGAATATGAAGCAGGTTTACCAAAAGTAGAAGATAAATACGGGAGACCATTAGATGTTGCTGACAGTACTAATTTTCCTAAGTACAATCCAGGTAGGAGATAATATGTTTGACGCAAGAAGTTTTCCAGTTATAGAGGGTGGAGGTAATTATCCACTTATTAAATATAGAGAAGACGGTATTGGTGTAGTAGATCCTAACAGAGTATATGAAGCTATGATAAATCACAGAAAATCTAATGCTAGAGACTACAACGGTAGAAAAAAAGTAGCATGGTATGAGAACGGTAAAGACATGGCAGATGAACTGTTAACAGTATTTGGTGTTGAGAGTGCAAGTAATCGCACTAAAGATGGTGAGATTTTAAATATTAATAACATACCTTACAATGCACATGCAGAATATAACGTACCAGGTAGTGGTGAAAGCTATGGCATTATGCAAATAGATGTTAGTGGTGATAACAAAACTTATGTAATGATGGCAATGGATAAAAAATATGCAGAAGAAATAAATAAAGCTACTTCAGTAACTGAACGTAACGCTATAGGTGCAAAGCTATTTGAAGAGAATAGAGATGAAGCTGTAGGTTTTCTTAAAGACATAAACAATATAGATAAACATATGATGATTGCCAGTACTATATTCAATGATAACGGTATGGATGGTTGGAATGCTTACAGTAATTATAAGAATGGTAACGATCAGGGATTTAAAGATCTATATGAATCAGTACAATCAGCTAATGAACAACGTGTGTACAGCACATGGGACCAGGATCTTATGATTCAAAACCGTAAAAACACAGCAGACATGTTACGTATATTGGAAATGAGAGGAAAAATGCCTGTTAATATAAAAGATAGAGCAAAAACTTTAATGGACGCATACGTAACTTTAAAAAGAGATAATGCAGATATGACTGAATTTGCTGATAGTAAGATAGAAAAACTAAAACCATTTGCAGGGATATATGGCAGCTAATTTAATACCACAGTTACCAAGCGATACACAAGTTTGGCAAGAGATAAATGAATCAGGTCAATCTATATATTATCTTGTTTACAAACTACCAAAAGAAGCAGGAGAACTATCACCTGGTTTAGAAAACTTTACATTTAGATATAAGGTTAAAGATCTAAAATCAATCACTGCCACAGGTACTGTAACACCTGACGTAGTCATTACAAAGAATGGCGAAGTTTATAGTACAGAAGGTAGTTCAAATATTACAGCTGATGAATATACAAACAGTTTTTACTTTGGAGATCATACGCAACTAGCAGCTATACATGGTGGTATGGAAGCAGGTGCAGTTGGTTATGAATACTTTATAGAAGCATTAGAACAAGAGTCTAAATACAAACCATACATATTTAGTAAGAATACAGCAGGTCAATATGATTATCTTGCCGTTGCATTAGAAGCAGCTAAGGAAGGTAGGACAGCTAGAGAATCAGAACTATCACAAACTACCTGGTGGCTACAGCATACAGACACAGAGAGACAGCAGATGAACTTTGCACATAAAGATCCTGCTACATTTAGTCAGCAAGGTATTAAAGCTAGAGAAGAGATCATTGGTAAGATGTTATCAGCAGGTTTAACAACATTAGATCCTGCAGTCATTGACTCTATTACACAGAAAAAACAATACGGTATGTTTGATGAAACAGATATAACTAACACAATTAATAAACTAGCTAACCCATTAATTAGATTTACATTAGATCCTGAAGTCAAAGCTGCATTAGAAGGCAAGACTCTAGAAACTATAGAACTTACAAGACAAATGGAGAATACAATAAACTCTATACTAGGTCCTGGTACATCAGATAACTTTAACTTAGAACAACTTAACGCAGATTATGCAGATAACCCTACAGCTTTTACACAAGAGTTTTTACCTAAGTTACAAGATCAATTCCAAACTACATACGCACAGTACAAAGGTACTAACGTCAAAGCATATGAAGAAATAGCACCAAGTTTAAGAAGTGAATGGGTAAGCATAACAGGACAAAAAGCAGACGAAACCACTGCACAATGGAAACAGTTTGCTGCTACTAATGATATAGCAGAACGTAAAGATATAGCATTCGCAGCAGCAGCAGAGCTAGGTACACAAGCATACAGAGATCAAGTAATGAGTGATCTAGAAAATAACTTTGGTAAAGCAGGTGCGCGAGCAACAGGAGGAGGATCGTTTAGATGAGTATACTTGCTAGGTTAGTAGATTTTTTACCCGAAGAAGATAGACAAGCAATTGCAGCT
>ENA-UZWR01000792-UZWR01000792.1-metagenome-genome-assembly--contig:-Day-1-25m-contig-792_pt1 | contig 21207 bp, 32 predicted proteins | sample MGYA00260337_ERZ794897 | MGnify/ENA metagenome assembly ERZ794897 | reverse complement strand
GTGATTCTTCTGTACTACAGCGACTACATCCTAGTGCCCATTTGCCCTGTCGCATTTGCTGTCGTGCTACACTAAACAGTTGTGAGTGCGAACTGTAGTCAACACCTGGCTCTGTATAACGACAACAAGGCTTTACTTTTCCGTCGGGTTCTATAGTAATTGAGTGCTGGAGATACTTACATTCTAACATACTCATATTTAAGCAATTCCTGGTGAGCGGCGTATAAAAACGGAGTTAAAAAATTTTTTGTGAGGGTAACAACAATCAGGGTAGCACAGGGCGAGGACGCGGCACATATAAGGGCGGAGCCTTACGATTTTTTTCTATCCGTTAACGTGCTTCTACTGTTAGTATAAACAACACTATAAGACTCAGGGTAATCAAACACGCTAGTATCACTGACTGTAACTTATTCACTGAACACGTCCTTGTCGCTGGCTGTGAACTCCATACCAAATGAGTTGCCTACATACACTCTGCCGTATCCTGGATTAAACTTTAGAACTATCTTTTGTTCTGCCATAATAATACGCATGAAGTCTCCCTTTTTATAAGCATCAATAACTGCTGTAACTTGTCTATCGTTGTCTGTACATGTAACTGTAACCTTTTCAATCTGTGTGCTATATTCACTCATAAACTGTCCTTTTTGTTGTGTAATAGCATTATAGCATATAACACACGTGATGTCAACTCTATTCTACTGTGTAGTAACATAACCCAAGCATTGCCAGACAGAAGTATAATAATAGCACTAAAAAATAGCATTGACTCAATACTAACACTAGATACTAACACTATAGAGAACTATACATAGTCTAAAGACTAACAACTCGTTACACACTCGTTGTTGTTTATTAAGTTAATTACTAGTAGTAAGAACTTTAAGAGTATAATTAAGAACTATTTTACAGGGTGTTTAAACGCTGTTTTGAATACTTGTGGATTAATTCGTAAATAATCAGTACCACGCTTTTCATCCAATAACTGTGTATAAGCAAGAAAACGTGAGTGTAACTTGGGGTCAAATGGGGTAGAGGCTGACCATTTTTTCAGCTCTTCACATCGCCTTCCAAAGTTTTTTTTGACTAACGCTATCTCACGCTCACGCTCTTCATACGGTACCACAGCAAGTCCTAACCATGGTTGATCCACCGGTTGTATGGTTAACCCACAATGTCCGTGTGGGCTTTCAGGGGTCTTATAACGTTGTTTCAACTCTTCTGTATAGTGTATAACATCATTAACACTTGACCAGTTCCATGCTTGTAACACAAAGTGAAATGTTACCACAGTATTAATTCTAGCCCAGTCTGTTTCTAGCAAGTGTACTACAGCATCATTGAACCGGTCCCATCTAGCGGGTGTTCTAACGTATTCATACTCTTGTTCAGTACCGTCTATACTAATACACCATCCTACCTGCGCAAACTTCTTTAAGTATGGTTGTATACCGTTGAACTGTTGTTTAGTTGTAGCATTAGTTGTTATATCAATCTTTGAATGTTCATTGTATTTCATTCGATCTAGTATACTGAACACTTCTTTTTGTACAGTAGGTTCTCCACCCAGTAGTTTTAAGTTAACTACATCATTTAATTCAGGTAACTCATAGTGTTTACGTTGTGAGAACAAGTCTAGTTCAGTGGCTGTGTATGTAGTTATCTAGTGTAACATCATTAACAGGAGAGGATAACTCACGCCATTCTCTGGCAACTTCTGTACTGTTGTCGGGATAACACATGCGACACTTGAGGTTACATAGGTTACTAGGACGTATATCTGCCCAACGAGGATCTGGCATTACTAGATCTAGGGGTTCATCTGGGCTTATTACTCCGCTTTGTACTGCTGAATCATACCAAGCATCGAACATGTGCCTATCACTTGTTAAGCCTAGGTCCTCTCTTTCCTTACATTGTGAGCAAGAGGGGTGCCATTCGTTATCTAACATGGCTCTTCTAATGTCTTGTGCTGTACTATTATTGAATACTTCTGACATTTCGTTCGATTCCAGCCGGTGATTTTGGGTACTCATACAGCACACACGGGTCTCTTGACTAGAGGCTCGCAAGTACACGTTGTAAAAGGGAGCATAGCATAAAGGTTTTGGAGGATTTTCGGTTGACATGTTGGCCTAATTGTGTTATAATAGTACTTATAAACAAGGGATATACACCCCGCCGAACTTGGTTGAAACCGGTCTCGTGTAATGAGTAATATATAGAGGAGAGGCCCAACCGAAACAGCGAAACAAAGAGCTGTGGACCTTGTGGTTTGGGTATAGTTTAAAAGGATTTGTTGTATTATTGCAACAAATAAAAGCATTAATTCGGTTGACAATTGACCGAATTAGTGTTATAATAAAGATAATATAACCAAAAAGCGAGGAGGCTTTATGAATATTAAAGAAGGAAAGTACACACACAAGGTTACTCTTAAACATTACAAGGGTAAAACAGTTACAAGATACACTAATGACCCTGAAACTAGAGGCGAAGTCCTGTTAGATCACGGTTATCAACCACTAGAAGGCCAATCAGAACTAGTGTTTGAAAGGATTAATGACGATCCTATTACTACTGAAACACCAGGCATACAGGCAGACGAGTCTACAGTAGACAGTTTAGACCCTGTAATGGATGTTACAGAACAAGAATTAGCGTAGTACAGACGCTGATCCACTAGGCGATCACCCCTTATAAGGCACTTGTGTCATGGGTACGGGGTGATTCCTACTGACTTTTCCGTCATAATACCCACACAAAAAGTAAGGGTATTCAGATTATTTTCAATAATGCTGTAATATCAATGACTTAGCACGGTCATTTAGACGTGTTTTTGGTTGACTTTTGGCCTTTTTGGCTGTATAATACATAGTATAATAATTAGATAAGGAACAAAATATGCCAAATACTACACCGTCCGAGGGACATATGAAATATAAGTTATATCAAATCCACCTTACTAAAGAAGAATCCGACCACGTTAACAAACATGGCCATGATTCTGTACATAAACAATCATTAAAATTGGATATGAGTTTCTCTAAAAACGATACAGGACGTGTTGCAGGAGACGCTTTCAACAGAGGTTATTACACACACGTTAGCAACATTACAAGTCCTTCACTAGAAGGTGTATTTGCTATTGGTAATGCCGGTCCAGAAGAGAACATAGAACGACTAGGTAAGATGTACAGTTGTTCAGTCGGCGACATAGTTGAGGATACCGAAGGTAACAAGAGTGTTGTTGCTAATTGGGGATTCAAACCTGTTGTTATGCCAGAGTTTGCTTAATTTAAACTACCACAAGGAGATATATGTTAGATAATAATTTAGTATACGGTGAGCCTAGATCAATTGTTACACCTTTATTGAGATCATTTATGAGTACTTACATGGTAGGTATTCGCAAACGTATCGCTGATAAGTCGGACTTATCATATGTATATGTTAAAGCACTATCAAATGATCATGCTTATGAAGTAGCCAGTAAGATAGTTGCTGAGAAGGATTGGATAGTTAAGTCAATAGACAACCCAGGTGAGGAACTGTACGGACTTACAGAAGGTGCTAGGTCGGCACCATACTTCGGTGGCAAGTACTTAAACACATTACCGGAGCCTGCTTATGTATCTTAAGGATAAACTGTTTGTAGACCTAAAACAAAAGGGTACTCACATGTGTGTGTATGCTGGAGGCACTGACTGGCTATTAGGTAAGTTACGTGGCTATGGTCCTTGGTTCACATACACTACACAAGAGTGGAGCAATGATGAACAATGCTTTAAACCCATACCTAAAGTTACACACGAATGGAGTAAGCAAGACATCATAGACTACTATAATAATCGTATGGTAGAACACTTTGTACATTGTGGCTAACATACACATACCACTATTCGCTATTACACTATTAGTAATAGCCACACACATACGTTCGAGCGAAGGGGGTAGACTCCCCCTAGCCCCACCGAGCGAAACGTACACACACCTTAGATCACACTAAAGAGCTGGGTATAAACTACCTCGGCCTAGCGATCGTGTGGGTCTATGACCACTGACACACTATATAGCGGACGGAAATCCTACACGTCCACGTCCGCGTAAGTGTGGCTACAGGATAGGGGCCTACGTTAGTAGGCCAAATACCCACACAATGATTGTGGTTATTGGCCCCTCCGGGGCCCCGACCGAATCAGAAATAATAAAATAAATTGGTGGGGGTGGTGGTCATACAGTAGAAAAGTGTGGCAAAAATGCCACGGCGGCTAGCCAGACTGCCCATTTTTTTGGCTAGCTCTATAGACCCCTTTAAACCTTTATCTTTCAAAGTTACTCTATAGTGTACTATTACTCTCTAATAAGTCTTTACTAGTTACAAATAAGTTACTACTGTTGCTGATATGATTGTTGCCCAAGCACATACTATTAAAGTTATTGCTACGGCTAATACTGTTCTTCTCTTCATCTTCTCTACTATACGTTAAATGGTTGTTATTGTTGCTAATGTTAATTGAGGATATTTAGCACGAGTCTATAAAATTAGCAAGATTCTGCTTACAGTTGTATTCATGTGTCAAGTTACTACTAAGTGTTGTGTTGTTCGCGATAAGTAATTACATATGAATAACATCTTCTATCTCATCTCCGAAGTAGGGTTTCCTATAGCAGGAGCTCTGGTAGGTGGGTTCTTTATATTCTTAACGCTCAAGTATATACTAGCAAGTGTTACCGGAAGTGTTGCTACTATAGAAGGTATGATCAAAGCACTAGACAATAGAGTACAGACTATGAACAATGACTTGGTCAAAGTTGATACACTTATGAGTCATACACTAGGTGTCAAACCCAATATCGATAGAATAGCCGCTAATGAGGGCAAAGAGGATGCCAGACGTGACTGAACTAGTAGACGCTATTAATCAATACGGGTTTCCAATTATTGCCGCTTGTGGCATGGGCTACTTTATATACTATGTTTGGAAATGGGTAACCACAGAGATCAAACCCATGTTAGGCAGAACAATGACTACTCTCATAGCACTAATTGATCGTATTCGCATGTTGGACAACGACATAATCAGACTTACTAGTAAACTAAATGTTATACTAGAACAGCGAGAGCGTTCAAAGAAGAAGTAAAACTTTGAATCGTTTAACGACCTCAAACCTCAAAAAAATTTTTAATAAAAAATTGTGCCCGCGCCTATAACGCCGCTTGGACCTAAATCTTTCATAAGTCAGGGTTTAAATTCGATAACAAATAAATATTAACATGAGCAATAATCAACAGTGGTTTTGGCTTTGTCGAAAGCGTAAGCAAGTACTAGCACCGAGTGAACACAAGTGGGGACTAGTACAGCACGATCGAACCATGTTGATGTATAGTAAACTGCGACGTAAGAAATGACCCCTTCACCCTGTTTAAAAATATGTATATACGATCACACGCTCAACTATTGTACTGGTTGCTATAGAACCATAGATGAAATAAAACAATGGCCCTATTTGAATGAGAGCAACAAACAACGTATTGCTAATAGTCTAGAACAACGAAAACTAAACAACTTACTTAACTCTCAGTCAGCACAGTCTAAATAATAGTATGACATTCTTAATATTATTGAGCATATTATTCGTATTGACAATCGGTTTATATTTGATTGACAAGTATAATACTCGTGTTTCTAAACCCGGAAAGTACAGGGGTACCTGGCGCCTATAAAGGTGTCTGTATTCAATTTTAAGCGTCATACAGCAACGTTAATACACTTAGCATACACATACCATCAGATACAAAAAAATCTCGGACACAGGTGTTGACTTTTGGAAACGTTTAGTGTATAAATATGTTTATGAGAGCAAAAGAATTTTTAATAGAACGACCAATCCACGAAGATGAATCATCGTCAGCAACTCAATTCAACAGTGAGTTAGGCTGTATGCTTGGCTTTGTTAGTGCTGATGCTACATTCGAAAAACTGTTAGCAGGCGCCTACAACAAAAAGTTACTTAATGCTGAAGGTATTATAGCACAATCAACCAAAGACAAAGAAATGTACAAGCAAGACTACTTTAATAAGTGGGTCACAAAAGGTGCTGACATTAAGACTAGGATTGGGTACAAGGGCAAAGTAGGTTGGGATGGTGTAGGCCAAGGTAACCAAGGTGGTGTTGCTGATGTAGTATTTGAAGATGGTGCTACACACTCTGGCATATCTATTAAAGAGTCAAGTGGTATTACTTTAACTAACACAAGTCCAAAAGAACTAGGCTTTGACTATACTGGAGATATATTCCAAAGTTACTTTGCTGATCATTGGGCAGAATGGAAAACAAAAGTAATAGACAAAGTACTAGCCGCGGCTAAAGGTGGGAGAGTAATAGGTGCTCCTAAGACAAGTCACTTAGGTGGCAACGATAAGATAAGAGCAATACAATACAACAAACAAGATCACACAGACAAAGCAGGCACAGTATATCCAGCAGGCACATATAGTATATGGTATGGTAAAGGCCCAAACAAAGATAGTTGGAAACGTGAACCGTTTAAAGAAGAACAGATTCGTAAAGCGGCACTATCTGGTAACAGTTTAATGCAACGTGTATTTGGTGACTGGTATCAAACTGCTATTAAGAACGACAAAGAAGTATTGGCATACCAAGAAAAGTTGTTTACAGAATTTAGTAAACTAGCAATAACTACTATCGGTGAAGCATTAGAAAAGCCACAAGCATTAAGTAAACTATTACAAATGAGCGAAAGCAAACCTTATTACTACTATATGCCAGCAGGTTCAAAAAAAGCAGAGAAGTTATATGAAGTACCTGGCACAGGAGATTCATCAGGTATTAACATAAACCTACAAATGGCTAGTCCAATTGAATACAAAGAAGTATCAGGCACAGGCCAAAAGTTTCACGTTAAGGTAAAGAACGTAGCAAACGGAGAACCAGGCCCAGATGCTTATGCTGTTATAACACTTTATATTAGATATGCTAACGGCTTGTTTGCTGAAAACCCAACTGCTAGAGTACAAGAGCTCAAAGGTGCTGAACACTTGCTTTGGCAATCAATAGAAAAATAATTCCAATCCAACCCAATAATATACTCACATAATGGTTGACACTCAATCCAATTGGTGCTATACTATAAGTATGAAACTAAACAAATGGACAGAAGTGCTAGTCAAAGCAGAGAATAAAAAGGACATGACATATTCATTTACTTTTAAGAATCAGCAAGGACAAATGGTATGGGGTAGTAAAGTTAGACCCTTACCACACGCCAGGGAGTTCTTAGTAGGTTGCGGTCAAAAGAAATATAAAGACTACGACTTTACAGCAGACAAGACCACAGGCGAGTATTGTTATATGTTTAAAGATCCCGAGGTTGCTACTTTGTTTTCCTTATGGTTTACAAAGGACTCACCGCAGGCTAATAAACATAACAAACAGCACACCTGCCCAAATTGTGGAACAGAATTTTAATGTTGTTTGGAGTATCTGCTCTTAGCTCAGTTGGATTAGAGCAACAGTCTTCTAAACTGTAGGCCACAGGTTCGAGTCCTGTAGAGCAGGCCAAACAACGTAACAAGGATAGACATGATAGAATGGCACAAAAAATATTATAAATGGTTCCAAAAGAAAACAGGTATGAGCGGATATGCTATGGCCTGGTTTGCTTTTATTAAAGGTTTAATATTGGGATTACTTGTAGCATTATGGATTAATTAAATGAATAAAAAACAACGACGTGAACATCAAAAAAGATTTATATTAATGTTAGTAGTAGGATTCTTTGTAGTAGCATTCTTAACAGGATGTATGTTTACAGGACCAATGAACTCTATTAAACATAATGATTCATATGTACAAGATGAATCGTTGCTAATACCACCAAACACTTTAAAGGGAGAGTACTAGTGGAAGATTTTACAGTAGTATGGGAAGTGAACTATTATGACCAAACCCCAGAACAAATATATTATGTACACGAAGGAAACACATCAAAAGACCTAGACAGTTTAATGGATCACTTAGGTGAGAACTCGGTTGACCACGAACCAGAGAACGAAACTCCAACAGGACTAGGCGACTTTAACATAGAATGGATTATGATTACAGATAAAGCAGGAAAGGAACTGTGGAAGGATAAGGAATATGACTTTACCAACTACTACAAAGAACAAGCCTAAGACAACTTCTAAAGTTAAACCTCACTACAAGTGGGACGGCTTTAGACAACAGTATCAAGGTATTATAAAAAACCTTTTAAACAATGTTGATATATGTAACGAACGCTGGGCCAAAGAAGGCGAAGAAGGTTACCTTGTACAACGAGATGTTTATATAAAAGAAATAGAAACTCTCAAAACATTCATCAAAGAACAAGAACTTAAATTAGGATATTATCAAGATGAAGAAAGCAACAGCAAGAGACATCAAGAAAGCAACACAACTTGAACATACTAAAAAGAAACTACACGAGATGAAAGATAAACGTAGTCATAAAAAAATTAATCTCGTAAAAAGTTTAAAGAACTTAATGAAACGTGCTAAACGTAAAGGACCATACAAGTAGCAAGTTTAGAACTACCCGTAGCTCAGTTGGATAGAGCGTTAGTTTGCGGAACTAAAGGCCAGAGGTTCAAATCCTTTCGGGTAGGCCAATAAAGGAACTTATGAACATTGACATTAAGCAACATACTATTTCACAAAAATACTAGAAGCCACGATAGTGCTTACAGGCACATAACAAACAACGTGGACGACTTCCACGCCCTCATAGACTTCGGAAACTTTATATTAAGCATTGTCCAGAACGATAGAAGTTATGGTATGAGTATAGGTATGTTTGAAATAGGTTGCTTTAGTAAAGACCCTAGTACAGGGTATGCTGATAAAATGATATCAATACCTGGCATTACAGATGACGGTGATACTATTAAAGGCTGGCTAACGTATGATAAAGTAGATAGTATTATTAGACAGTTAGAGTTTGAATCACTAACTGTCTATAATTTTAAACCTGTACAAATCTTTAGTAAGTAATAAATCTTATTGGTGTAAGTAGTTAACGAATTTCTTCGGAAACGTACCACGCTTGTGATGATAGAATTCAGTAGTAGTAGGTTTTGTACCGTGTGTTTTCATATGGTTGTAAGCATACTTCCAATCAGACCCGTACTCTACTTGAGCCCATTGTTGTAAAGATTTATCTAACTGTTGTTCTCTTTTATAATTTATGTGATCCACAACCGCGGACCAAAAGACGTTGTTCATTTTATTTTCATTCTCCATGATATGATGAAAGAATAGTTCCACCGGTTGTCAACGAATACTATTCAACCTTTATTTATATCAAACAACAAAAATCACTACACTTACGAGTTGCTTGAGGCTCAAGGGCAGTAATGCTGTAGCAACGCGAAAGCATGGAATGCCAGAGCAACGATCGTGTAGACTCACACTCGAAAGCCTTGACTATCAGCGGGTATGTGCTGGCCGCCAGCCCAGCACATGCACGAAGGCGGTAGTGTAGAAGCAACAGTCAAGAAGGCATAGGCTCCCCTCGGTTAGCCTCGCTAACCGAGACTGCCTGGTACTGTGTTAGCCAGACATACTGATCATAATAACGTCATATAATAAATACTGTTATGAACGTTAAGCAACTAGCAAAATGGTTAGAAGACAACCATCACAAGTTTGTATTTTACTCTTATGCTGGTGGAACCGGCGGTGAATTTATTTGTACATACTTGACTGAACATTGTGACTTCTACAATTTACATGCCCAAGAATTTAGTTCACAATATTTACAGAAACCTGATCTATATGATCCTCACAACACTAAAGTAACAAACCGTTACAACTTTATAGACCCGTTACTATTTAACTCGTTAGCATATGGATTCCGCACAGGAGAAGACCTTGTACAAAATGTTACTGCTGTTAATACTGAAGCAGAAACATTTGAAGAACTTGCTGAGTCGATATTGTCTTATATTAAGAGAGAAGGCTACACAGAGTTAGATCATCAGTTAATGGGTTACTTTGCAAAACAAGATAAGAAATATTTGATTAGATTACATAGGATATTACCTTATATGAAATTATTTGATAAATCTAAAATATATGTTGTTAAGGCAGATAGGTTCTATCAGTATACTAGTCTATTAGTAGAAACTAAATCACTATTAGCACCAGTCTACACATATGAGGACAAAGTAGATCTATTAACAAAGTCATACGAGTACTATAAAAGAGCAAGTACTCCTGAGGCCAAATATATAGAATACTTACAACCGGTATTAGATAATGAAAGCGTTCCGTTGTATGATTATACTTTACAAGTTTTACTAAATCCTGATGTATTTGATATTGATGTATCTTCTTTAAATGTAAATGAGTTACAAAAGATGCTATGGCAATTGGTTGTATATCAACATCTATCTGATAAGTATCGAACAGACATCAATGAAATGGTATCATACTTAGAAACGTATCACTCGGATTGGATAGAAGATTTTAATATCAATCTTGTTAAATTTGAAGATGTATTTCTAGGTACTTGGGCTAACTCAGAATTTGGTCTTAACAAAGAAGATTTTTATAACACTATGGTAAGATGGGATCAACGTAATATGTTATACTTAAAACGTTTGGGCATTCTAAAGCCTCCTCGTACAATTAAGAGATTAAATCAAGAGTTATATAGTGATGACAGTTGATGATTTAGCATCTTGGTTTAGATTAAACGAACATAAATTTATATTCTATTTGTATTCAGGCGGCTCTGGTGGCGAGTATGTTTGTTCTCTTTTAGCAGAACAGAAATATAATAAACACGGAGACTATATTACTAAGTGGAAACGTAATAATCAATTTACTTTTAAAGATTGGATGTTAAAGGATTCAATTCCTGAATACGACAATGGTGAAGACAATTTCCAAACCTATGAAGAACTTGCTTCTTATATACTATCTATTAACTCGTTAGATAGTAACGTATTACAAAAGTTTTCAGAACAAGACGAACAATATGTAATTAGAGTACATACATTAAACATATTTCCAGGGTTGTTTACTAAATCTAAAGTATACGAATGTTGGGATGGAGACTACGATGACTATGTGTGTACAATATTAAATGCGAAAATTAAACTTAAACCTATATACAAAAACGAGGAGAAGTTAGAAGAAATAAAAAGCAGACATAAAATATTCTCTAACTTAAATGCTAAAGAAACTAGAAAGTATTTTGAAGATAGTTCTGGAGATGATATTGAATATTCTAATTTAACACCTCTTGATAAAATTATTAAATATGCTGATTCTGTTATTACAAATGGTGAGAAGGCCTTACATGATTATACTATTAATATGATGTGTCACCCGAATGCATTTGATATTGATTTTGATAAGTTTCCTATTGAAGATTTACAATCAAAACTTCGCCAGTTACATTTAAGTCCGTGGTCTTTTCATAACAGGCATACCCATCGATGGTGGAAGATACTAAATCTAAACGACGTATATAATGAAAGCGGTCTACAAGATACTAGTTCATATCGGAGCAGGTCAAATGCTATTAAAATCTATTTTCGTGACCTGTTTACTAACTATACTCTTTTTGATAAAGACTTTATTGATAGAATGATTCAGTGGGATAAAAATAATATGAAGTATTTAGAATCATTAGGATTTGAAGAGCCGCCGCACTATTGGCCAATGCCTTGTAAGGACTTATATTGATCTCATAAACGATATTCGTAACCCGCCTTTAGTAACATAAGAACCTCTTGTCGAAGCATGAATCTGTGCTGTATCAAAAACATGTAAGTCTCCAGGTTCCCAACTACAAGCAGTCTCTACAGTTAAACCACTATAGCGTTTATGCGAATCACTGTCACCGGCAAATCCAAACTTAGCAAAGTCGCTTTTACTAAACTTTTGATCATCATCGATAATAGATTTTTTACCGTCTACAGTATAAACATTTTTAATATTATAATAGTCTGAATAGTTATCGTAATGCGATGTAGCAGAATCACCTCTAACTAAATTACATCCAACATCTGCTATCCTATGTGTAAAGTATGCCATGTTACATTCGCTAGTTTCAGGCAATATGTATAAAGGTATTAGCACACTCTTATAAGGTGTAAAGTGGTCTTTCCATTCACCTCGTTCTGGCATGTCGGTATGTAGTCCATAACTATGAGGAGTATGAAAGAAGTTACCTTGGGCACCAGTCATTATATCTAAATTAATATATGGTTTAAGTTTATCTTTTAGTATGTCTACAAGTGTATCAAAGTTTCCTGATCGATATAATAATCCACTTTGTGATAGTTGCCAGTTTGTTGTTTTGTTCCACATGAAATCGATTAGTTCTTTTCGTTCATCTAAATCAAATATACCTTTATGGATTTCTACTGTAGAGAAATGTTCTAGTAATGCTTCTGGATATTCTGGTCTAGGTATGTGAACCTTATCCTCTTTGATGTCTGGATTATTTCCAATAGTCATTATTCAATTCTCCCAAATCCCCAAAGACGCTCTAAGCAAAACCAACATACACCACAATGACTACTAAAGTCATTCGTCCAGTTCTCACAACTTCTTGTTAATGGAAACAAACTATCTAGCACATTGAAATGTTTATATAACTCAGCAACACCTTTTTTATCTATGTTAATTAATGGACTAAATGTATTACCTGGAGTCGGCCAGTCTTCTGGATAGGTTGAAGGGTCACCGTAGTACTGTATGGGTAAAGGTTTATCTGTTTTGTTACGTTCTGGAGGCATACTTACTTGTTGATGTTTCTCATCTTGGCCTACAAACTCGTTAGGGTTTGCTGTTACGCCGTTGAATATACAACGTACTTTTAATTCATCTAATAACTTTTGTGTTATAGTTGCTTGATCTTGATAGTACTTTGGATTTGCTTTTCCCTTATCACCCATGTGTGGATCTACAACTGTGATTGGTTCTGATCCAATGCCAGTGACGTGTTCGCCAAATGTAACTGTTGGCCAATGTAGTTTTAAGAAAGCAACAACGCCTTTAGCAAATTTTACTTGATATGCCTTGCCCGGTTGATCCATAGTAATAGGATATACAACTGGATCGCTATTACATTCTTCTACGATAGTTTTACATAGCATCCACCCTACTATAGCCGAGTCGGCACCGCCACTTACTTTATAACCTATGTTACTAAAGTGTTTGGGAATTGTAAATTCAATATCGCCTTGTGTTGTTTCTATTAGCATTAGTATAAATTTGCCCTATCATTTATAACGTTAGTAATCATTGTGTTCATTCTTCTAATTTGATCTAATGGGTGTGGCTGATCATAATCATCGTTGTGGTTAGCATCGTTCCATATCCACCACGAGTCCGGATCGATAATTTTAAACTGTGGATTATCACCTTCAGAAACACATACTATATTATGTATATGCATATCACTGTTAACCCACAATGAATGTTTTCCATATCCTCTCTTAAGATCATTTTCGTTGAGAGTGTCTAGCACTTTACTCATCTCCATACTAGAAGGTATAACAGACATAATACATTTAGTTAGTTCAAATAATTCTAACCTAGTAATAGAATGGCGTTTGCCTTTACGACTTTGAAGCCATTCATCAACTGTTCCTAAGTTAGGAACGTACTCCATTGTAAATGAGTTAGAACTAATTAAGTTCTTAACCTTTACTACATATGGATTTATTGTTTGAAATATTTTATATGCTTGAACCCATTCAGGCACTATATTTACTACACTACTTGAACCGGGTCTAGGACCTAATGTTTTAGTAACTATTTTATTCTGTTCATCGATGTATATTGTATTTTGTTCTTTGTGTATAACCTTACCGTTATTAGTTTGTGTTATTTTTCCAACGCTCATTGTAGTTTCCCAAAACCCCATTCACGTTCTTTACAGTACCAACAACGCCCACAATGTTTACTAAAGTCATGTGTTATTTCTTCGCAACTGCGGGTCTCTAAGAACAGCGTATCCAAGAGATTATATTGTTTGTATATACTTGCTACACCTTTTTTATCTGTGTTAATAAAAGGACGATAACCAGGATGATGATAGTCACCATTCCATTGAGCAAATTTACCAAATCGTGTTTCATCAAACTCGCCTATTGACTCATCTTCAAATTGTTCTGATATCTTTCTTGGAGGGTTTTGAGTAATACCATTGTAGTGTCTTTCTATTTGAAGTTCGTTGTATGCTTTATTTAATACAACGTCCTGGGCATCACTATAGTCCAAAGCACCTGTATCGTTAGTAAGATGTGCTATTACTTTTACAGACGGAAATTCTTTTCGTAACCATGATATAATTTTATTACTGTATATTCGTTGATATGGTTTGTCACTGTGATCAGTTGTTATAATTACAACTTCGGTATCTAACTTTTGATCATGTATAGTTTTAAATATCATGTATGACACTCCGGCACTATCTGCACCACCAGATACTTTGATGCCTATTCGTTTTACTTCGCTTAGGCTTTCAAAGTTGTAAGTGTCTTGTGTTGTTTTAAATATCATGTTTTAACATTTCCTTAATTTCAATATACGGTTTATCAAAACTTATTTGTAAAAAATATCTATCTTTATCTGCTTTTGGAACTGAATGTTCTTGTTCGTTATTTTGTAAGTAAGCACCTAGGTTATGATGTAGAAGTTCTAGTTCACCAACTTCATTTCTAAACATAGTAGGAGTCTCAGAATCATTTAACTGAAACGTTATACTTGATTTTCTTTTGTCATCAGTATGCCAAGGAACATCACCTTTATTTTTTAGAAACATAGGCCAACCAATTTTTAAAAACTCTTTTGTTTTTTCTTTAAACCAACTCGGTAATGACTCTGCTTGAGTAATATAATTGTTATCAGGTGTATGATCTTTTTCAATTAAATATTCTTCATACACAACATTCTGTGCTATCTGATATAGTTCGTCTCTTTCAGTTTGGTTCAAGTTAATATTTACTTTACAATAAAAATCTTTTACTTCCATTTTATAACTTTCCAAAACCCCATTTTCGTTCTTTACAAAACCAGCAATCATCACAATGCTGATCAAAGTTATCTGTCCATGCTTCACAACTTCTAGTTTGTTTGAACAATGAATCTTCTAACCCATATTGCTTATACAAATCAGCAACTCCTTTTTTATCTGTATTAATAAGCGGCCTATAACTTGGTTGGTTTGTATTATTGTTACATTGCGGCTTCTTAGGTCCATCACGTTCCGGAGTTCCGCCTATTAATAGTTCACCAGTGCTTCTATAAAACGTTTCGTATACTTCCTTTGGAGGGTTAGCAGTAATGCCATTGTAATGTCGTTCTATACCTAGTTCGTATGCCTTGTCTAATAATTCTTCTTGTTTACTACTGTACTCACTACTAGTCCAAAGTTTACCTACTTTGAATGCTGGGCAAGTATTAGTAAGGTGCTCGCCAATTTTTACATTAGGGAATTCTTTTATTAACCACATAAGAACTTTATCGGAATACACTTTTTGGTACGCTTTTTGTTTGTGTACAGTTGTTAATATAGTTACAGTAGTGTCATACTTACATTCTTCTATAGTTTTAAATATCATATAAGCAACAATAGCCGAGTCAGCACCACCAGATATTTTAATACCTATGTGCTTTGCTTTGTTTAAATCGTTGAATTGATAGGTGTCTTGGTCGGTCCAGTATAGCATACACTTACTTATAGTCTGTTAACCTACTAAAATAAATAGTTGACATATATGATTTCATTAGACTTAACAACAATTCCAGCCGGAGCAGGTAGAAGTTTTTTATCAAGTATCTCGTGCGAACAACAGTTTGTTGGTAGCCAACTTAAACAATATTATACTGAAGTTGAATCATTTCACAATAGTTCAAACTGTTGGGACGATATGATTTACAGCACCGTTGTAATATACAATGAGTCTAACAACACTGATAAAGAAAAAGAATTGTGTTCTACTTTAATAGGCAAGCCTACAAATAGTCTTAATGTTAATCATATATTACAAGACAATACTAATTCGTATACAGAGTTACTAGAAACATTAGAAGACAATCGTAACTTCATTTTTCATTCTCATAAACGTCCAAATAGTTGGGAACGAGTATTTCCAACATCTAGGTGGCGACTTGCTGTGTTACCTAGCAGTGAATACTGGTGGCTTTGGATAGTTATGTTATTACTTTTAAAAAATACTCCAGAAGAACGTTTTTCAAGAGTTGACGATTATGATCTTATTAAAAAGTCTGCTAAAGAATTATTTAACTATCATACTCAACTATTACAGCATTTTCAACCTGAAGTATTAATAAACTATGAAGATATTATGTTAAATCCAGAACTCGAGTTCGGCCGATACCTTGGTGTAATACACGGCGTACCAACCAAAGCAAGTGCCTGGCAATGCGATCAAATCAAAAAATACCACGAAGCCAGTATAAATCAGGTCAAAGGTATAATAGATAAATATCTAATATAAAGGAAAACTCTATGCCATTAACAAGACCTAAGTCAGAACAGATAAACTTTGATGTTACTAATATTAGTGATCCACTAATAAGATTGAATAGTGGTGAATCAGGATCAGCAGACAAAGACGCCGGTATAGTAATAGAACGTGGTAGTGATACTAACGTTGCTATACTATATGATGAGAGTGCTGATCAGTTTGCTGTAGTTAATACTAGTGAAGTAGGCACAACATCAGGCAATGTTAATATTGCCAGTTACGCCAACATTAAGGCAAACGAGTTTCATGGAGATGGTTCTAACTTAACTGGCATATCATCTAGTGGTGCTAGTATAACTGCTCCAAATACATTTGATGGCCATACTGGTTCAGCGCCAACTATTTTTGAAGGTGACGGAAATGGTGATGAGGTTCATGTACAATTAAAAGTTAAAGCAAACGACGGCAGTTCATCAACACAAGGAATTTACGGTGTTGCAGGTTCGACAAGTACAGACAACAGTATAACGTTAGGCGGCTCCGGTTCAGTAGGTGTACAAGTTGATAACAACGGTAGTGTAACAATGGGAGTAGGTGCTTCGAATACAGTAGGCGGTACTCACCAGATAAAAATGGGTGAATCTGCATTTAGAGTTATGACAGGTGGTGAACAACACGTCTTGTGTCTTGATCGAGATAACAATGGCGGTACCAAAAAGATAATGCAATCTTGGAATCCTGATACTGGAAGTGTAGCAGTAGGTAATACTGGCCCTGTGTCCGCTGGTATGTTCGCTATTAAACCTATTAGTATAACCCAAGCTCAATTAAAATTAATGGGTGGAAATTATGCTTATGGTACTGAACTCCAAAGTCAAAATGGAAGTGAAGGTGGTACAGTTGGTAATACTAGACAATTTTTTAAAATTGAACACGTTACTCTTGGAAGTACACGAACAATGTATACCACGTCTTCTCAAGTAGGAACCGATACTCACAAGTGGGAAACTCAAAATCTTACAAGAATGAATCTCTTGAATAATGGAAAGTTAGACCTTTATGCGGATACTGGTTCTTGGAACATGGCTTGTTATTCTGGAGGCACAGGTTCACAGGCCTTTATAGATTTCAGATTACAAAACAACACACAAGTTGGTTACATTACAACTAATGGATCATCAACAACTTATAGTACTTCGTCTGATTATAGATTAAAAGAAAACGTTGACTACAGTTGGGATGCCACAACAAGATTAAAACAATTAAAGCCAGCAAGGTTTAATTTTATAGCAGACGATACTAATACCTTAGTAGATGGTTTTATAGCACACGAAGTTTCTAGTATAGTACCTGAAGCAGTTACTGGTGCCAAAGATGCTGTGACTGCCGATGTGCTTTACGTCGAAGCCGATGATTTACCGGAAGGTAAAAATATTGGTGATGTGAAAGAGGCATCAGCACCTGACTATCAAGGCATTGACCAAAGCAAACTTGTACCTTTACTAGTTAAAACGATACAAGAGTTAGAAGCTCGTATCACAGCATTAGAAAGTTAATATGATAAAGTTTTCAGAATGGGATTTCTTCCTAGAACAAAAATGGCAAGAACATAAAACAGAAGTTCAAGCATGGGAAGGTAAGTTTCCTACATACACTAAAGAAGAATATGTTAAAAGAAATAGTAAGTTCTTAAAAGATATGTTTGAGAAAGTTAGCGATAATAGATGTGCTTAATCTGATTGTTGTTCTGTAGTTTTATTATTCTCTTTTAATTCTTCAATTACTTTTTTCTTAATAGGCATTGTAAGAACTGACCCTGCTGTAATCTCAAATCCAGCAATAGTAAACAACGTAGGTCCGCCACACCCTGTTAGCATAATAAACATCGAAACTATTATAACAACTTTTTTCATCACCATTTACTTATCAAAAAAATGCTCCAACTGTTAACTCGGGTTAGGAGTAATTTGCCGGAGCACCTTCACTTGCTGTTTTTTGTTTAACGTCGGGTAAACTAACTTAAAGTTCGACAACTATGTTTTATCAGTTTGAGAGTCTTATATAAAACTAGTAAAAGAGTGACTCGCGATTTGTTTTCTTTTATCTTCTTTAACAGTAGTCTGCTAAACAGCCGGCACCGGCAAAACGATGACTACCTTCATATATTGCTATATGAATCTTGTACCTGCTCCAACTTTAACTTCGCTAATAGCGTCGATAACATCTTCAACAGTATCAAAACCTATAAGTCCCCACGCCTCATCGGAGTCTTTGATTTCGTTAATTGCTTGACTTTGGGTAAGTAGACCTTGTTCTACTTTATCACATATTTCTTCAAACTTGGCTTCTGCCTTGTCCCAAAAATAACTTTTGCTCTTACTCATTAAGCCGCCTTTCTTAGTAATGTTGCTGATACTCTCCACTTACCTTGTCCAGTATCAACTGTTATGTTTTTAATTGCTTTCTTAGTAATAGTACCTTTAATAGTACCGCCTCTAGCATCAAACTCAACGTTATCGCCTACATTAAAACTGAATACAGTTTGTCTAGCAATAAAAGTTCTTCTAAGTTTAATGGCTTCTACTACTGAATTGATTTCATTGCTATCCATTTTAGCAACTTCTGATAAAACTTTGTTTAGATTTGACATATTTTATTCCTCTTTTTTTATTAACTATACTTACAGTATACAGTCAAAAGGCCAATTTGTCAACCATTTTGGCTCAGAAAAATCTCTTGTAAGTCATTGATATTATTAGGTTTTTAAAAAAAGATGAAATTATTTTGTTTTTGGACTAGGAATTTGGGCGTAAATATCCTCAATAAATGAGTATATCACTGGTACATAGTCTTTAACATGCTGTTTGCGAGCAGTATCATATTCTTTAGTTGCTCTAGATAGTTTCCAAATATTGCCCTCAGTATGGTCATTTAGTAATATATTTAAACATTGTGTTAAAGGCTTTGGCGACTCGTTCATTAATCTAATAACATATGGATCTGTTATACTTAATATTCTTTCTACTTCTTTATGTCTAGCATCTACTGGTATGTTTTTAATTTGTGCCCAGTCCGGGCCTTCTATGTTATAGAACTCTACAGGTAAAGTAATTTTTGATTTGTCTATTGCTTTATTAAAGTCTGCTAACCAAAACAGAAAGTCATATACATTAAAAAGATTCAGTGCTTGTAAAGTAAAATGTATTTCCCTAGCATGAGTTAATTCAACCCATTGCGATATTACTTCTTGTGCTTTGTCCCAATGTAAGGGAGATCGAATATACTCTAACGTTTTACCCATACCGTCTATACTTAATTGTGCTGATACAGATTCAAACTTTGCTAGTTTGTCAAACATTGCTTGGTTATTAAAGTTTGTACAATTAGTTGTTAGTGATATATGGCATCCTGTTTTACCAGCATCTATTAACCTGTCTAACATTAAAGAAACTTCTGGCATAATTGTAGGCTCGCCACCTAAGAATTTTATATCACTCTCATCTGTTAATCCTGATATTAAATATTCTATATTTTCTTCTGTCATAATATTAGGTATGAACTCAACTGTATCTCCGCTCCATTTAAATAGATACGGATTTTTAGACTGTTCTTTTTGAAGTTGGCTACTATACTTGGGTGTACACATTCTACATTTTAAGTTACATAGGTTGCTAGGGCGTATATCGAGGTCTAGTGGCTTGTTTAAAACTGTTCCAGTAACTACGTCTAACTCTGGTTTGCCGTGTTTCTCATACTTGCGATCAAACATTTGCCTATCACTTTCAACACCATCTTTTTCTAAAGTCCAACAACTACTACATATATCAAGTTTCTCGCCTGCTAACATTCTTGTTCTCAAGTTTTGATAGTACTCGCTTTGCCAGTGCTTATCTAATTGTAAAGATTCTTTAGTGTGTGTTCCTAATGGCTCTGTACTAGTACAGCATACTCTAGGGCCGTCGTTAGGATGTATATACTTGTGTATAAACGGAGCATAACAAATGTTACTCACCTAGTAACTCCTTTGCCCATGGATACATATCTCGATACTTAACATCGTTATTGAAATCCCACAGGTTAACATTGTTGCGTAATTCAGTACGTTCCCGTTCAGTTATCTGCTTAACATCACTAGATAATCGTTGGCTCATTGAAAAATAATCACTGTCTAAATCTAAAGATTTTAAATCCATACTATCTAATTCGTTGATTAGTTCAGTCCTATATTTTAGGGGTATTAGTTCCCAATTAAGATAAGACGGTGTGGTCACTTCATTATAACTTATACTCCGACCCACAGTCTCACTTTGAACCCATTTAATAAAGTCAGCCATACCTAACATATTCAAATGACTCCAGCAAGGAGTGATGCTAGTTTCCATACCATTGTCTATTAGTTTTCTATAGTTTCTTTTTAATGTGTCCCATTTAACTGGGAACCTTTGATATTCGATCCATTTACCCGGACCATCAATACTACAGGCGATTTCAGTTCGATCAAACTTTTTAAGTATTTCTAATACACTAGTTTTTACTGTAGTACAATTTGTTAAGAAGTATATGTACAGGTTAGTTCTTCCGGCATCGATTAACTTCAACATTAGTTTTTCTAGTTCAGGCATTAGGAACGATTCGCCCCCCGCAAACTTTATTTCTTTTATAGTATCATGAGCCATTATAAATT
>ENA-UZWR01001439-UZWR01001439.1-metagenome-genome-assembly--contig:-Day-1-25m-contig-1439_pt1 | contig 21737 bp, 19 predicted proteins | sample MGYA00260337_ERZ794897 | MGnify/ENA metagenome assembly ERZ794897 | reverse complement strand
TACTTGAAGATGTGGAAACAGTAATTGAAGACAACAATCCAATAACTTATAATACTGGATTAGGTGTAACAACTACTACTATACAAACAACGATAAACTCAATCGATACAGACGAAGGAGTTTTAGAACCTTTTGGAATTGGCGAAATAATAGCGACAATCCAATATTAATGAAAACGGATAAGCAGATAAAATTCTAGCTGACCCCTTTTCAAAGCAAAAATAGGAGAATGTAAAATGGCAGATACATTTTATTACTCGAGAGATACATTAGTCCATCTTACTGATAGCGCAGGAGCAATCTATAAGATACCAGTTTTAGATGGATTCAGTTTTTCTCAAGCAACCAATGCAACAGAAGTTACATTGAACGAGATGGCAACATCAGCCGGTGTGAGTAGAAGAGCTAGACAAATGTTTACTGATTCTTACGCTCCAGCCGAATGGTCATTTCAAACCTACATCAGGCCTTTTAAGTCTGCTGGTACAGGTACAGGAAATCACTCATCAGTGCATCATCACATGGTAGAAGAGCCTCTATGGAATGCTTTGGCAGGAAGTGGAGCAGTAGGTGCATCTGGAACAGCTTTAACAGCTGATGGTACAGACGCAAATATAGCTTTTACAAATTCAAACAAAGTAGCTTTAGATACTTTTGATCTACACTTTGAAATGGGCAGTGGTAAAGCAAATCCAACTATTTACAAGATAGAAGGTTGTGTTGTAAATGAAGTTTCAATTGATTTTGATATTGACGGTATTGCAACAGCAAACTGGTCAGGAATGGGAAAAATCATTAGTGACGTAGCATCAATGCCTACCGCAACCATCGATGAAGGAACAGCAGCAGCTGATACTAACAACTTTATTAGAAATAGATTAACAGACTTAACTGTAACTAATGATGTTGTAACAGATACCGTTGACGGAGCAGTCTCAAGTTCTGTATCTGTTACTTTGGATAATGGTAGTGCATTAATCAAAGCTGGACAGGTTGTTTCAGGAACTGGAGTAACCGCAGGTACAACTGTATCTGCAATATCAGGTACTACTTTGACACTAAGTGCAGCAATGTCTATTGCAGACGGGGCAACACTTACGTTTTCAAATGCAGGTATGACTGATACTTATACATTAACACTAACTGGTGGAAATATCACTATTTCAAACAATATGACTTTCTTAACACCAGAAACACTAGGCATTGTAAACCAGCCTTTAGGACATGTTACAGGAACTCGTTCTGTATCAGGTAACTTTACTTGTTACTTAAATACTCCTTCAAGCGGCAATTCTAGTGCAGATTTATTTGAGGACATCATTGAATCTACCTCAGTAATAACAAATTCATTTGATTTGACATTTACTATTGGTGGAACAGGAAATACTCCAAGAGTAGTTGCAAACTTAAACAACTGCCACCTTGAAGTACCTACACATTCAATTGATGATATCGTAAGTTTGGAAACAACTTTCCATGCCTTACCAACCTCAATTGACGCTGTAGACGAAATAGATTTAATCTTTCTCGGACCAACAGTAACATAATTTTAGACGGGAGGGGCAACCCTCCCCTCATTTAACCAGGAAACAGAATGACAGAACAAGAAAACAAATCAGTATCACTAGCGAGTTTACTAACTCCAAGCAAAACAGTATCAGTAGATTATCCTAGCATGGCTGGATTCTCTGTTGACCTTTGCTATTTAGCAAGGGAAGAATTACTAAAACTAAGAAGTCGTTGTCTTTCACAAAAGTTCAATCGTAAAACAAGAGCATTTGATGAACAACTTGACGAAGATAAGTTTTTAGTAGAGTACGTAAAAGCTGTAATCAAAGGATGGAAAGGCTTAAAATATTCTTACCTCGAAGAGCTTCTATTGGTGGACATTAGTAGTCTTGATCCCGATGATGAACTTTTATTTTCTCAAGAAAATGCTGAAACGCTGATGAAAAATGCAGCTGATTTCGACACTTGGGTTACAGAAGTAACAGGTGATCTAGAAAATTTTACCAGAGCCAAGTAGAACAAATACTTGGTCTCTTAGACAAACAATATAAAGATGGACAACTCGCTTTTGATACTTACATAGATTTATGTGAGCAACGAGGAGAAGATCCTGACTTTAATGAAATGCCACCAACTACCGAGGATTATCCTATGGAAGTTCAGGTGGCTTTTTTATTGCACGACCTTTTACCAGATCGCTGGGAAGGTATGAGTGGTTCTTATATGGGGAAAGATTTTTCCTGTATGGGAAGTCTATTTGACATATGGGAAGTAGAAGATAAAAAAAGTTGCTTGTATTTTATAAAGCATATTGAAGCAAGAAATACAAATAAAGTAAATAAATCTCAAGAACGAAAACGAAAAGCTTCCGAAAGTAAAGCTAAAGCTGGTGGAAAATCAGGAATTAATGTACAAGGCTAATGGCAAAAAAGAAAATTAATCTAGCAGATTTAATCATAAGATTAAATGATGATGGTTCAATAAAAGGATTTGAACAAAAAACTAAAAAAGCTGGTAAAGCTGTCGATAGCTTAAGTAAATCTGAAGCATCTCTAAATCGTAATTTTAAGGGCGCATCTCAGCAGTCCTCAAATCAAACCAAAAACTTTTCAAAAATGGCTCAGGGCATTACCGGTGGACTTGTGCCTGCATATGCTACCTTAGCCGCTAATATATTTGCTATTGGAGCAGCTTTTAGATTTTTACAAAGTGCCGCAGACTTTAGAATATTAACACAAGGACAAGCAGAATACGCTCAAAGAACAGGACAGTCTCTATCAATTATGACTCGTCAACTACAGGCAGCTACAGACGGTCAGTTAGCTTTTGCAGATGCAGCACAATCAGTAGCGATTGGAACAGCTGCAGGACTTTCAATTAAACAAATTAATCAACTTGGTGTCGTTGCAAAAAATGCGTCACTTATGTTAGGTCGAGATCTAACAGATTCATTTAATAGATTAGTAAGAGGTGCTGTAAAAGCGGAACCAGAACTATTGGATGAATTAGGTATTATTCTACGACTTGAAACTGCATCGGAAAAGTATGCATTATCTATTGGTAAAACAAAAAATCAACTGAATATATTCGAAAAATCTCAAGCAGTTGTAAACGAAGTCTTAGAACAAGGTTTAGAAAAGTTTGGAGGAGTCGAAACTCAAACAAACTCATTAACAAAATTAGCAAAATCATTTGATGACTTAGTAAACTCAATTAAGAGCGCAATCGGACCTATAGCAGAATTTATGGCAATAGCCCTTTCTCAAAATACTGCTGCAACAGCAGGAGCAGGTTTAATACTTGGTGGAGGAGTACTTCGAGCAATTACACCAGAAGCAAAAAGTTTAGGGTCTGATCCAGCCACAGGCATACGAGCACAAGAGCAGTTTGGTCAATTATATAGTGGTAAACGTTCTATACATGAAAAAGGCGCACTAAAAGCTATTGAACGTGATATGGAAAAAGCTTATAAAAGAGCAGAAAGCGGCAGAATAAAATCTGTATTCAATGTAGAAAGGTTTACTCGAGCTGAGGCACGACGAACATTGCAAACTCTAAAAGTATTAAAACTTGAAGAAGAAGGAATGAATGCAAATTTCTTTACAAAAATGATTATTGGCGTTAAAGCAACATATGCTACATATCGTATTGAACATGGGGTCACCATGTCATTTATTAAAACAACTGCAGTAGTTGCAGGACAAGTAATGAATAAAGCTCTTATGTTAGTTAGCTATATTGGTATAGCAATTAGTATCGTAGGCGTTTTAGGACAATTAATGGATAGATCAGAAGACACTGAAAAAGCTTTCAAAGTAGCACAAACAGAATTTGGTAATTTATTTGAGTCTAATGCAGCAGATCTTGAGAATACAATTTCAGGACTAAAAACTCATAATGCTTTATTAACAAATGCTTTGCAAACAGCAAGATCTTTATCAAATATTGATTATACACAAGCTAGAGCGGCTTTTGCAGGTGGTTTGGGAGCAGAGAACGTAGGGGGACGTGCTGGAGCAGGTAGAAGTATCGGAGATAGACTAGATAATTTTGTACTTCCTTTCCTTGGTATTAAGGATCCGATGATGGGCGACGATTTCAAAAAGACCCTTAGTGAAGACCAAATAAAAGGAATGACAGGAATGGCTTCAACTTTAAGATCACAAATGAAACTACTTGTTGCAGGCGGCACTCATCATACTGAATTAGCTGGGTTAGCAATGGGTATTGAATCTGTTATAAAGGTTTTTGAAAGCGGAAAAGGAGATCAAGGGGACTTAGATAGTTTCTTACTACTTCTAGATAAATTAGAGAAAGGTACAGGGGCACAAAACGGAATGAAAGGTTTATCTCAAACCACACAAATAATGGCAAGTTCTGCTCAAGATTTCTCAAAAGCACTCAATTCTTTTAGAGCACCTCAAACGCAATTAACTCGTTTAACAACTAATATAAGATCTGTCGGAGAGGCAATGTCAGGAGTTGGAAAGGCTTTTGCAACTGGTGAATTTAAAATGAAAGTTGGAGCGGATGGAAAAGGAAGTTTCTTTGACGCAGCAACCACTTCAATGATGAGCACTTTCTTACCTGGCGATGTTATGGATAAAATGAGAGCAGAACAAAAAGGATTAATAGATGGTCAAAGTGGTATGTCTGACGAAGCTTTTGCAAAAGCCGGTGGATCTTTCATTGCTAAATATGGCGACCTAGTAGAAGCCGAAGCCGTGAGACTCCACGGGAAAGAAATGGGCATGATTACAGGAAAACTTGAGCTAGAAACGGCACTGCTTGATAGAACAATGGGTCAATCAAAATTAAGAGCAGGACAATTGGTAAAAGAAGGTAAAGTATTAGAACTTCAAAGAGAACAAGCGGATACTTTAACTCTAATCCAAGAATTAGAAGCCAAGGGACTAAACAAAGACGACGCACAAATAGCACTGGAAAACGAAAAACTAAATAATATAAATGCTAAAATACGAAAAGCAAAATTGGAGGCAAGTGCTTTAGGTCAAGTACAACAAACTTTCCGAGATTCTTTTGAATCAAGTATGGCAACAGCTTTCCAAAGTATTATAGAAGGTACTTCAAACATGAAAGACGCTTTCTTAAGTATGACAAAATCAATACTATCAGCAATAGCACAAATACTTTCAAAACAAGCAGCTATAGCAATCATGGGAATGATACCAGGAATGCCTGCAATACCTATAGGAGGACCGGGTAATAGAGAGGGTGGAGTAATGAAATCTCCTGGCTATCGTTCATTCGGAACAGGTGGAGTAGCAGACGGACCAGACTCAGGATACGCTGCAACTCTTCACGGAACAGAGGCAGTCGTACCACTTCCAAACGGAAAAAGTATACCAGTAGAAATGTCTGGTGGAACAGGCGGAAACAACGTAACTGTAAATGTAAGCATGGTAACAGGCGAATCCTCTAGTACAGGAGACGGAGCAGATGCTTACGAGCTAGGACGAGCAATATCAACAGCAGTATCAAACGAAATATCAAAACAACAACGACCAGGCGGCACATTAAGCCCTTATTAATAGATTATGGCATTTGGAATATATAAAGCAGACAACGGAAATATAACAGGATTCTCTGCGCCTGTACAACCAGACAAAGGAATGGCACGAAGCACTACTTCTAGAGTTCTTGTAGCACAGTTTGGAGATGGGTATGAACAACGATTAGCGGATGGAATTAATACTCTAAATCAAATTATGAATGTTAGTTTTACTACACGACCTAAAGCAGAAATAGATGATCTTGTTGCTTTTTTTGAAAGTCTCGGAGGAGTAAGCAAATTTAAATTTAACTTAGAAGATAGTAATGAAAGTTCAAATACAGAAACAATTTTATGTGTTTGTCAAGATTGGAGTCAGTCTTGGGCATATGAAAACTTTTATTCTTTAACAACAACATTTAGACGAGTATATGAGTCATGACACTAGTAAGTGATTTTCAAAAACAACAACCGGGATCCGAACTTGTTGAACTATTTGAAGTAGAAAAACCTGATGGTACATTTGCATATTTTACAGCGGGGGAAGACTCAGATGGTTCTTCTTTACAAATGTATGATTATAGTTCAAATAGTACTTTAAGAACATATGCTCCTTGCCCCCTTACAATGGAAGGGTTTGATATTAAAGCTACGGGAGCAATTGCAAGACCGATTTTTAATATTGCAGTTCTTGATGATACTTTTTCAACTGCAGTAGGTACAACAGACTATGACAAATTACTAGGTAAAAAAATAATTCGTCGTGTTACTTTAAAAAGATACTTACAAGGAGAAGCTTCTGATTCGGGCTCAGGAAATGCTCCTATTGAATTTACAAGACAAGTTTGGACAATATCAAAAATAACTGCACAAGATGCTATAACCCTTACTTATGAACTAACAGCTCCCTTTGACTTACAAGGTGTATCTATACCAGCACGAGAAATAGTTTCTAATGCATGTCCTTGGGAATATACAGGAGCAAGTCCAGACTTAGCTGAACACGCAAAATGTGGTGGGTGTAGTTGGGATCGACAAGGTAAATTTACTCGTCAAAATTATACTAATACAGGAACAGCAGCAAATGGAGTAGAGCATACAGTATATGTTACTGTAGATAATGAATATATTGTACCAGCAAGCGGAAGTTTTACAGACTATACAGCAGCAGCAGGCTCCACTAGCTTTGCATTAGGAGCTTATATAAAAACAACAGGAACAGCTGTCAAAGTAAACCCAAATGGATCTTTAACAGCAGGAACTTCTATACTAGAATATTGGATAGTAAATACGGCAGGAACAAAAACAGCACTTGGAACACCTGCTTCTACAAATGCAAACTTTGACAGAGTAAGAGTACACCAAGGAGCATACTCAGCAAGCACAACTTATAATGCTTTTACAGATGATAAATTAAATGATATTGTTACTTTTACAAGTAGTGGGTTAACGCATACTTGGAAAACAAAAGGTACTCATGCAGGAAATACTCCTGGCTTCAATGATTTTTGGAAAAGAGCAGATGAATGTGGAAAAACATTAAAATCTTGTGGAAAAAGATTTGGATTTTCACCTGCAGATGCAACAGCGGCAACATCAAGAGCAACAGCTGGAATTAATACTACAGCAACATTACCATTTGGAGCCTTTCCAGGCTCAAAGAACTTTAAGTGAAATTTCTCGATGAAATATTTGCTCAGGCAGCTGCCGAGGCACCTCGTGAAATGTGCGGACTTATTGTTGAGGAAAATAACAAAGAAAAATATATTCCTTGTGAGAATATATCCACAGAAGAAAATCAATTTGAAATTGACGCAAAAGTTTTAGGTAAGTATCAATTAATTTCTAAAATAAAATATATAGTCCATAGTCACTATATGCAAGATTGTCATCCAAGCAAGCTTGATAAAAACACGGCAAAAGCATTACAGATACCATATTTAATTGTATCATACCCAGATAAAGGAGTAGAAATATATGACCCACGTTANNACCCACGTTAAGTTAATGGGAGAACTCGGAGAAAAGTTTGGAACAGACTGGCGCATGGCTACGTCTAGTTTTCGTGATATATTTAAACTGATAGATTGCCAAACCGAAGGATTCCGAGACTATATTCGAGAAAGCGCAGATAACGGAATCGATTTCGATATTATAAACGGAAAAGATTTATTAGAAGATGGATACTCAGTTATACTAGAGAAGCCTCAAGATCTTGTAATTATAACTCCAACAGCAGCTGGAGCAGGAGGAAGTGATGCACTCAAAGTAATAGTAGGAGCAATCTTATTTTTTTATGGATATCAGTATATTTCAAAATATGACTGGGCAAGAGAAGCAACTATGAGTACAGAAGCAGGGGAACGAGTAGTACATGCTGGTCAAGGAATGGGTCACGCTACAGCGGGAGGCACAGGTCAAGGTTTTACATTAAGTACATACGGAAAAGTAGCAACTTGGGGAGTACAGACACTCGGTGTCGGACTCGCAATGTCTGGTGTTGTCGGATATATGACACCAGAAAGTCCTTCAGAAGCAGGAGACAGTTATCTCTTTGACGGACCACAGAACAATACAAAACAAGGAATTCCAGTTCCTTTACTATATGGTCAACTCATAGTAGGCGGAGCAATTACAAATTTCGGATTCATAGATAGTAAAATAACCTATCAACAAACAGGATATACAGTTATATCACCTGACTCAAGTTCTCCTGCTGGCTCATACGGAGACACAGGACAAGATGCAAATGGACACAATAAAGCAGGTGGAGGCGGAAACGGAGCGTCAGGACAATTTAAATGAAAAATTTAGGTAGATTTTACGATTTAACAAATGGTGGGCAAGCTGAAGGAGCAGGAACAAGTTCGGGTATAGTAAACAATCCAAATGAATATCAAACAGCTGTTGTATACGATCTTATATCAGAAGGTCCAATCGAAGGACTTGTAAATGGTACTGACTCCATTTATCTTGATAAAACTGCAGCAACCATTGGATCAATTGGAACAAAACATAATATTGCAGAAAGTTTAGATGTTTCATTTACAGCAAGTTCTTTAACTGTTGTAGATAATGTAGGCTCTATGTTTAGTGGACTTTCAGTAAATGATGGCGATAGATTTATTACTATAGCTGGAGCAAAGAAAGCTATCACTAATGGACTTACTATGGTAAAAGGAAGTTCAACAGTAACAGCAGGATCTAGCTTCTTTAATGCCAATGATCTTTATATACCAGGTACTGTTGATGGTATGAAACAATATGTAACAGTAGCAGGAGCAGGTGTAAATGGAGGAGTTCTTCGTTCAGAAATAATTGCCTTCACTTCAGCCACTTCTGTTCAACTAGCTTTGCCTGCAGTAACAGCAGTATCAAACGTTAGTGGAACAGTAGATAAAGTCGGAAAAATAGCATCAATTACAAATGCCACAACAGCAGTAATCTCAAACATATCAGCACAAGGAACAGATGCACGAAATGTTGCAAATGTTACTGCTTTTACAACTACCCCTAAATTAGCAATTTCCGATACTCCTATTTATAATCATGGAGCATTTCAATATGCTTTTATGAATGGATATAGAGACCAACCACTTCTTCAAAACTTTGCTGGAGTTGGAAGTGCTTCAATAGTTCATTCTGCAAATACAGAAATAAATCAAACAGACTTATCTTCTATAACAGGAAGCCAAAGTAATGTAACAAGTGGTGGGTATACTACGGCTTCCGGAAATGCAACTGCATCCGCAACAACAATTTCAGCATCTACAATGGGAGTGAGTAACCAACCAGAAATAGACAAACTTAAATTAACATTTAAGATGCCAACTCTTATTGCAGCAAAACAAAGTTCAGGAGATGAAGCAGTTTGTCATATTGAATTACGAATATTTTTAGGATTTAAACGAGCAGGGGACTCTTCATTTACAGAAGTCCAGATCTTTGGACCAACAAACGCACAAATTACTGCTCGCCCAACAGGTAGTAGAACTTCAAATTTTGAAGGACGATATGGATTTAATACTGGAATTATCCAAGCAGAAACAAAAGCACCATTTATTGAAAGTTTTACAATTAATATGGAGGAATTCCAACCTTTCTCAGACTTTCAAGTAAAAATAGAACGAGTCAATCCAGTAAATGCAAGACATGGAGATTACGATCATACAAATCCTTGTACTTTAACATCTATTGAAGCAATAGTAGATGATAAGCTATCTTATCCTTTATCTGCTTATGGAGCTCTTATCTTTGATGCACAATCTTTTGGTAAGCTACCTACTCGTGGATACGAAGTAAGAGGACGATTATTACAAGTACCTACAAACTATTTTCCACGAACTGAAGGAAATAGAAGTATTGCAGGATATGATAGAAATGTAAGCACAGGAGCAGATGAAAATTCTTACCAACAATGGGATGGAAACTTTCGAGGAGACAAAGCAACTTTTAATGGGGCACATATAAATTACCAGCCTGTATATACAGATAATCCAGCTTGGGTGTTTTATGATCTAGTAACAAATGATAGATACGGAATTGGTAAATATATTGACTCTTCGCAAATAGATAAATATGAACTATTTAGAATTGCAAGATATTGTGATGAACTTGTTAGTGATGGACAAGGAGGAACAGAACCTAGATTTACTTGTAATTTATACTTAGCACGAGCAGCCGAAGCTCTAAAAGTACTAAAAGATGTTACAAGTGTATTTCGAGGAATGATGTTTTGGTTAAATGGGGAAATACAGTTCTCTCAAAATAGATTCCAAAGTCCTGTATATACTTTTTCAAAAGCTAATGTAATTGCAGGAAAATTTGCATATACATCTACAAAATCTCAGTATAGAAGTAACCAAGTACGAGTAACATGGAATGATCCAGATGCTATGTACAAAAAAGCAGTAGAGATTGTTGAAGATACAAATAATATACTTGAGACCGGAAAGATAGTTTCAAAAGACATTGTTGCGTTTGGCTGCACATCAAAAGGGCAAGCACATAGATTTGGTAAGTGGACTCTTCTTTCAGAGATTATGGAAACAGAAGGAATTAGTTTTGAAACTAGTTATAATGGAGGCTTCTTAAAACCTGGAGATGTAGTAAATGTACAAGATGCGGATAGAGATCATATAAGATTTAGTGGAAGAACTTCTAGTAGTAACAGCACTACAGTTATAAATGTAGACAGCGCAATAAACCTATCAGGCGGTAATACTTTTGAACTTTCAATTGTATTTCCAAGTGGTGGTGCATTTCTTGGACAAGAAAGTGCAACAATTAATAGTGTTGCATATATAAGAGGCGACTACATTCCATCTGCAACAGTTGGAGGTAGTTTAGTAACTCTTGATACAAGTGCAGAAGTGGCAAATGCTGTTGATGATAGCGGGAATGCACTTGTATTAAATTGGAATCCAAATAGTAGAGTTGAAACTAAAACTATTTCAAGCACAGGAAGTTCTGTAACTGCAATACAAGTATCAAGCGCATTTAGTGCTGCTCCCGCACAAGATATGCCTTGGGCAATAAAAGAAATAAAAGCAGATGGGTCACTTGATGATGGCTCTGCAAAAGAATATTTAATTACTGGTATTAACGAATCAAATAAAGGCAGATACGAAATAACAGGCATAAAATACGAACCAAGTAAATTCGACTTAGTTGACAGAGGGTATGCACTACAACAAGATCAAACAATAAAATCGCTGCCATCTTATACAGATGAAGTACCTGTACCAAAATCCGTTACTTTATCACTTAAACAAGATATTAATGCAAGTACAGAAGAAGGAAGTGATAATGTATCAGGCATACCAAAAATTATAAGAGTACAGTGGCAGCATCCTACAAGCACAAGAACAGATACAGCAGGGAATGCAGTGCCTTCAATTTATGAACATTTAAACTATTATGAAATAGAACACAATGCAAGTGGTAGACCCGTTTTTGAAAAAATATTTGCAACAAAAGACACAAGTTTTATAGATATTCCCATAAGTGGTTATGGAATATATACGGTACGAATACGAACAGTAAACTCAGAACAAATAAAATCAGCTTTTGTTCAAAAAACTATAAGTGCAGGAAATCATCAATCTGCTCCTACTGCAAGTCAAATTGGAAGATTATACCCTGGAGGGTCCCTCAATGCAGGACTAAGTATCAATTCAAGCAGTGGAGTCGCAACAATTAGCTCCTCTACTTATACTTTCTTTTCTAGAAACGAAGAAGAGTTTGTACTTTCGGGTACAGGTACAGGAAATACACAACAAGCTTTCTCAGGAATGGGAGCAAGTTCAACAGCTTTCTTACTCTTTGATGCAGATGCAACTTCAGATCATCTTAAAGCAATAGAAACAAAAGTAGATTCAACAGCTGTAGATGCTAATGGAAATGCTTTTAATTTTGAATACTTTGCAGAGGTTGGAGCATCAAATGCAGGCATATCAAGTGCCTCAGGTACTGTAACTATTGAAAACGAAGAAGGAACTGTAACAGGTTCAAGCACTGCATTTTTAACAGATTATAATGTAGGTGACTTATTTATTGTTGGTGCTGCAGGAACTACTCGATTTATGGCAAGAGTCACAAATATTGACTCCGACACTTCACTAGAACTAGATGCAGTTGTTCCAAGAGCATACTCTGGAACCTCTATATTTAAACAGAGTTTTAAACCTGATAGCACACGAGATACTATTATGGCAAAAGTTATAACAAGTTCAGGAACTGTGTACTCTTTCGAAATAATATACTCACTTACAGCAGGAGTAGTAGGAGCAGATGGAGCAGATGGTCCAAAGACTCTTACGCATTTTGTATACCATCAAGCAAGTTCATCAAGTGCACCTGCCACTCCTTCTGCCTCAAGTTATACTTTTAGTACAAATAGTTTTTCAGGACTTACAAGTGGGTGGGCAACAACTCCACCAACCTTTGCAGCAGGAAATGCAAATAAATATTGGTATTCATACTTTGTTGCAGAAGAAAATACAGCAGGTGCAGACACAGCATCGGGAAGTAACTTAACTTTCCAGGCATCTCAACAAGGTATTGGATTTAGTGGACTTGTAACATTTACAAGTGGAAGTAGTGGTGCGATAACAGGATATAATCCAGCTACGATTATTAATGCAAATACTACTACTATTGATGGTGGAAAAATAACAACAGGAAGTATTGATGCCGACAGACTATCAGCAAATACAATCACTGCAGCAAAGATAGCNNACTTTAATAGGAAGCAATACTTTACCAGCAGCAAAAGGTGGTACAGGATTAACAAGTATTGCAACATTAACAAATAGTGGAATTTCAATAAGTTCAAGTGGTATATTAAGCGGAGCAGGCGGTGGAACAGTAAGCGCATCAGCACTTGGAGCAAATACAGATTCAACTGCTACCATACGAGCAGGTACCACTTCATCAGATGTAGGACTTGGAAGTGTTACAAATGCAAATCCTGCAGGACAGTTAACAGGAGCTTTTTCCGCAGTTACATCAATAACTTCAGGAAATATCTTTATTGGAGCAGCATCAAGTGCAACTACAAACTACATTGAGTTAAGTGCTGTAAATGCAAACATAATAATAGCGGATAATACATAATGGCAAAAAGAGTTTTACTAGGAAAAATATCATCAGGAGTTTATGGACTTCGAATTTCACGAAAAGGAGTAGATGTAACAAGTGCCTCTGGAAAAGATTTGCTTTTTGATAGCACAACAAATTCAGGACTTGGAAGATACTTTCGAAAGTTTAGTAGTGCAACAGCATCTTCTGGATTTAATAACTTTATACCAACAAGTGGAGGAACTGCAGATACTGAGAATACTTCAGGTACGGAATATCATCCTTTATTTTTGTACTTACAAGATGGAACAGGAATTCAATATGATACTAGTTCAACTTCTTATTATACTACTGCATCAGGGAATAGAGTAGCAGACTCAAATGGAACAACAACACTTTCAGATGATGCAGTAATAACAGGTACTTCCATAACTCAAAGAGCACAAGAACGATTAGATATGTTTGCATTTAATTCAGGAGCAGATACAAACTTAGGAGACCCTTCTCCTATTAATAGTACTCGTCATGCAGGATTTCCCGTTACTTTTACAGCAAACGCATTAGATCATGGTACAAATATGAGATACTTTGCTCCTAATAACACTGCAAATCAAACTTATTCATCAAACACAGCAGGGGGATATGCAAAAAGACTTGAATATAGAAAAGCAAATGGAGAATCATTAAATAGTAGATTTATTTATGGAGATACAAGTGGCAGTTGGTATTATACACTAGACAAAGGTCGTATGGGAGGCAATCCTCCAACAAATGTAAAAGTAGGAGTATTTCGTATACCTTGCGGGTATGGGTATATGACTTCAACATATATGGGATTTTAAAATGGCAAAAAGAGTTTTATTAGGAAAAAGAGGAAGTCAATTTGGATTATTTATCTCAAAAGCAGGATTTGATGTAAGTGATACAAGCTTACATGAAGATAAATTAATGTTTTCTACAAGTTCAAGTATTGATGAATATTTACAATTTACACCTATCGGAAATACAAGTGCAAATACAACGGCAGATACAGCTACAGTAACTGGAGTCGGAGCTTCAGCAACTCCTACTATCTCAGTTCCAGACAATGATTACAGTAAATTAGTTATATTTCAAACAGAAGGTACAGGCTATGTACCCCTTGCTACCTCAACTGGAGGAGCTACAAGTACTACAGTAACTAAACCTGCAAGCTTTACAAACTCAGGACTAACAAATTCAAACGTTTCATCAGACTATAAATTTGCAGCAATCGGAGATATATTCTAATGGCAAAAAGATTACTTGTTGGAAAACGAGGTAGTAATTTTGGATTATTTGTTTCAAGACCAGGAGTTGATGTAACAAGCACTAGTACTACTGGTGGAATGGGTTTTGATTCAAATGCTATTGAAAGTCCCAAAGTTGTTGGATATGGACAAGGAATACTTAGCCCCCGCACTACAGGAGACTTAACATACGATGAGGCTAAAGCTATTTATACAGGAGCTTCTTCAGCTTCACATGTTGTAAGAGTATCACATGGATTAAGCTATAAACCTCTTGTATTTATAAGATGGAGTTATGGAGGAGATTTATCAAGTTCAAAATCAGTACGTACTTACAATATGGGGCATTCTTGTTCTAATTTTCAAAACTTTCAGTTTAGTTTTGGAGGAGGAGCCTACTATGCTAATAATGAAATTGGAATGGGATTAAAAGCCGAAGTAGATACAACTTATTTATATATTGCAAGTATGGAATGTGGAGCAACAGGGCAATCCACACTACTAGGATCAACAACACACACAAAATTTAATGGCGTAAATATTTATTACGCTTATGTAATAACAGACGGAGCAGACAAAGGAGTATTTTTATGAGTCAGTATACAGTTTTTTATAACTCTGACAAAGAGATTGAAATGGTATTAAATGGACAAGCCGATTCGGCAACTATTTCAGCACAAGAAGGAACAGGACTATCAACTTTAGTAGTAGATGTAGATGATACACCTACTTCTCACTATTATGTAAATGATGCAGAAGATGCAGTAGTTCGAAAAACTGAACTAGGTATAACTTTAGATTCTATGGAAAAAGAAATTGACCAACAGTTTACTTTTTCAAATGTACCGCAAGGAACAGTAATAGCAATCAGTGGAGTAATATCTGGTACAATGGATGCAAGCGGGACTCTTACTCTTACAGCAACGACAGCAGGAGAATGGAGAGTAGTATTTACAAAAGACAAATACTTCGAAGTAGTTTATAAAATTTTCGTAAAAAGGAGAACACTATGAATATAGATTTAGAATATAGCGAACAAACACATGCTATGAAAAGAATTGATTATTTTCCATATATTGGAGACCAGCTTGACGCATTATGGAGAGATATAGATGCTGGTAAGTTTGGAGAAACCGCAAAAACTGGAGAATGGTACTTATCTATAAAAGCAGTAAAAGATAAATATCCCAAAGGGTAAAGGGTAACGATTTCACATTCCAAAAATAATCCTTGACATCAGGTGTTATTTTTTGGTATAATTAATTCATTGGAGGTATAAGAAATAACCATGAGTGCTGGTAATTACAACATAAAAATCGATCAGGGATCAGATTTCTCGCTACAGCTTACTGTACAGGAAGATGGCTCCGCAAAAAACCTTACAGGCTTTAGTGCACGCGCACAGATGCGCCCCACAATCGATTCTAGTACTCTTACAGCTACGTTCACTTGTACAATATCAAATGCTAGTAGTGGAATACTGACTATGGCACTTGCAAATACACTAACAGACGATATAGATGTTGGACAGTATTACTATGACTTAGAGTTATATACAAGTACCACCTCTCAAAGACTTATACAGGGAACAGCTACTGTCGCTGGTGAAGTAACAAGATGAGCCGTATAGGGCAAAATAGACTTGCAAGAACAGATGTTATTGCAGCTCATCCTACAATTTCTATTACGGAGAGCGCGCTCAATGATGTAATTGCAAACATTACGACAACTTCACAAACAATACAAGTAGAACAATATTTTCGTGCATCTGTAGCAAGTGATGTAATCAGCGATACACACAATACAATATCAGTAGCAAATGTACAAGACGCAATAGAACAATTAGAATCTCAATTTTCAAGAGGAGACACAGACCCTACAACAAGTAGTGAAACGTATCTTGATGAGGGTGATTTATTTTACAACACAAACACAAATCAGTTAAAGGTTTATAGAGACGGAACGTGGCAAATTCTTCTTCAAGCAGAGGGAGACATGGATACATTAGAAGGGAGTACATTTTAAATGACAACAACAATTACAGTAGTCGAAGATGTAACAAGCGTAAGCGTGAGTGCAATCTCACCCACTGATGCATCAACCAATGCTGCTAACTTAACATTTACACCTCATAATGTTATAACTGCTACGAATGTACAAGATGCATTGGAACAATTAGCAGATCAGTTTTTTAGAGGTAATGATGTACCAAGTGCATCAACAACAAATTTATCAGAGGGAGACTTCTTTTACGATTTGAATGACAATCAACTCAAAGTTTACAGAGAAACATCATCCAACGTTTTTCAGTTCGTACCATTAGCACAAGCGACAGGCGACATGGAAACAGTAGATGCGGGAAGCTTCTAAAAGGCTTCATTAGGAAAATAAAATGGCAACAACAATTAAGATAAAAAGATCCACAGGCACTTCGGCTCCAGGCAGCCTTACTGCTGGTGAGTTAGCTTATACAGGTGGAGCGGGCGCACAAGGTGGTGCTGGTTCCAGATTATTTGTAGGTAATCCTGCCGATGGCAGTAATCTAATAATCGGTGGTAAATATTTTACCGATATGCTCGACCATGTACATGGTACGAACACAGCGAGTTCAGCATTAATTGTTGACTCCAATAAAAAGATAAACGAATTACTAAGTGGTAACATTGTAGTTACTGGTTCTAGTAACACTATTTCTACATCAAGTGGTACTCTTACTATTGCTCCTACAGGTAATTTAATTATTACTCATGGCGGCACAATAGATTTAGATGCACAAGCAAACGTAATGTCAATTATTGACAACAACGCAGCTTCTCTTGATATTAAAGAAGGCACAACTTCTTACTTAAAATTCGTAACAACAAATTCCAGCGAAAAGATAGTAGTCGGACAAGACACTACATTCGCAGACGATGTATCTTTACTTTCAGATGCAGCAGTCTTAAACTTTGGAGCAGATTCAGAAGTTAACTTAACTCATGTTGCCGATACTGGTTTACTTCTAAATAGCGACAATATTTTCCAATTCAGAGATTCTGGACTAACTATCGGTTCATCTGCAGACGGTCAACTAGACATCAATGCAGATACATTATTAGAAATTACAGCACCAACAGTACAATTTGATACTGATGGACAAGTAGTATCTTTTGGAGCAGATGGAGATGTAACACTTACACACGTTGCAGATACTGCGTTATTACTTAATGCAGCTATGGCAATACAGTTCAGAGATTCTGCACTTAACATAAACTCCTCAGCAAATGGTCAATTAGATATCAATGCAGACGTTGAAGTAGAAATTACTGCTCCGACAGTCTCTCTAAACTCTGATGGGCAAGTACTTGCTTTTGGTGTTGACGATGATGTAACACTTACACATGTTGCTGATGCAGCTTTACGCCTTAATTCAGCTATGGCACTACAATTTAGAGATTCTGCAATCGGCATTAACTCTAGCACAGACGGACAATTAGATGTAGATGCGGATACAGAAATTGAAATTACATCACCGATTGTTGACATCAATGCTTCAACATCAGTAAATATTAGTAACGATCTTAAACTTGACAGCGACTCAGCAGTCTTAGGATTTGGTGCTGATAATGATGTAACCTTAACCCACGTTGCTGACACAGCTTTAATGCTCAACAGCTCAATGGCTTTACGATTCAGAGATTCCGCACTAAGCGTATCCTCTCCTTCAGACGGCACATTAGCAATCGCAGCAGACACAGAAGTTGACATTACAGCAACTACTATTGATATTAACGGTAATGCAGATATCAGTGGCTCACTTGGTGTTGGCTCAACAACAGCCTCTACTTTAAAAGTATCAGACTTAACAAATAATAGAATTGTTATTGCAGGCGCTTCAGGTGAAATTGAAGACGACGCTAACTTTACATTTGATGGTACAACATTTGCAGTTACAGCTGCAACAGATATTACTGGAGACTTAGATGTCGACAATATCAACATCAATGCAAATACAATTTCTAGCACAAACTCAAACGGAGATATAACACTATCTCCAAATGGCACAGGTACAGTTAAAGTTCCTTCAGGCTATGACGATAGAAGTGGACAAAATGCACTTACTCTTGTAACAAAAGGATATGTTGATGCAGTAAAACAAGCACTTGATATTAAAGATTCAGTGCATGTAGCTTCAACAGCAAACGTTTCATTAACAGCGGGTTCTTCAGGACTAGAAGCTGGTGATGCAATTGATGGAGTTACTCTTGTAGCTGGCGATAGGGTTCTTCTTAAAAACCAAACGACTGCTTCTGAAAATGGTATCTATGTAGCGGTTGCCTCAGGTGGCACACCTGCTCGTTCAACTGATGCAAATGCAAGTGCAGAAGTTACTTCAGGTATGTTTGTATGGGTAGAAGAAGGTACTGCTAATGGAGATCAAGGTTACGTACTTACAACAAATAATGTAATTACACTAAATACAACAAACTTAACATTTACACAATTCTCAGGTGCTGGTCAAATAACAGCAGGGAATGGTTTAACTAAATCTGGTAACACAATTAATGTAGTTCCAGACGCAGTAACTTTATCTGTAACTGCAGATGAAATCAAATTAAAAGGTGATATCACCACAACAGCACTTGGTGACTTGGTAATCGGTAAAGCCTCAGATGGCGGATACAAACGATTAGCAGCTTCTTCAGGTGGTGCAAATTATTTATTACAATTAAACTCCTCTGGAAACGACGTAGAATGGACAAATTCCATTGACGGAGGAACATTCTAAGGAATCTCTATATAGAGTAAGACAGGACAACCATAAATATGGCTACAATACAATTAAAGCGTTCAAATACCGCTGGTGCAAATCCTACAACTTCTAACTTATCGTTAGGAGAAATGGGTATTAATACTAAAGACGGAAAGTTTTTCTTAAGAAAACACGTCGATGGTAATGCAAGCGGAGACTCAATACTAACATATGCCCCTCAGGGGATTAGTGCCTTTGGTACACAAACTTATGAAGTAAAAGTTATTACTAAGACTGCCGCTCATCCGCAAAACGGCACAGGTAGTTCTAGTGGTTATAGTATTGATGGTTTAGAAAGTCCTTTCTTACTTCTTGTACCAGGAAACACATATAAATTTGATCAAGCAGATTCAAGTAATAGTGGACATCCTCTACGGTTTTATTTAGAAGAAGATAAAACAACTGCATACACAACAAGTGTTACAACAAATGGTACTCCAGGTACTTCTGGAGCATATACTCAAATAGCTGTCAGCACATCCACTCCTCAAGTTTTATACTATCAATGCTCCAGTCATGGATACATGGGTTCAGCATCTTACTCTGTTTCAGACGCAATAGCAGATGGCAAAGTAGGAACAGCTCAAATAGCAACGAATGCAGTAACTTCAGCGAAGATTGCACAAAATAGTATTCTTACTAAGCATATAGACGATAACCAAGTAACAACAGATCAGATAGCAGAGAACACTATTGCAACAGGAAATATAGCAGATAATGCAGTAGATGGAACAAAGATAGCACAGAATAGTATTCTTACTCGTCATATAGACGATAATCAAGTCACAGCAGACCAAATAGCAGATGCTACAGTTACTACAACACAAATAGCTGCAAATACTATTGCAACTGGAAATATCGCTGATAATGCTGTTGACGGCACTAAGATTGCACAAAATAGTATTCTTACTAGACATATAGACGATAATCAAGTCACAGCAGACCAAATAGCTGATGCAACAATTACAACAACACAAATAGCAGCAAATACTATTGCTACAGCTAATGTTGCAGATAACGCTATTGACGGAACAAAGATTGCATCAAATAGTATTCTTACTCGACATATAGATGATAATCAAATAGGTATTGACCAACTAAATGTAACTGATGGTTCAAGCGGTCAAGCACTTATTACTGATGGTAGTGGTGCATTATCTTTTTCTACTATTTCAGGTGGCGGAAGTGCCTCAGATAGTTTTAAGACTATTGCTATATCAGGACAGAGCAGCGTAGTTGCAGATTCTTCAACAGATACATTAACACTTGTAGGCGGAACAGGAATTACACTTACAACAAATGCTAGTTCTGATACTATTACAATTACAGGAACAACAGGAATATCAGCAAATGCTGTAACCGCAACACACATAGCAACTGGAGCAGTTGGAGCAAGTGAGCTTGCAGCCACTGCAGTAACAGCAGGTGCTTACACAAATACGGACATAACAGTTGATGCAGATGGTCGTATAACTTCAGCTTCAAGCGGAACTGCAACAATAGCAGATGGAGCAATAACAACAGCAAAACTAGCAGATGACGCTGTATCGGCAGCAAAACTTGCAGACACAGCAGTAACAGCGGGAACATACGGTTCTACAACTGTTTCACCACAAATTACAGTAGATGCACAAGGAAGAATTACAGGTGTATCAAATCAGACAATCTCTGGTGGAGGAGGTTCTGGCGGCATAGGTTTAAATCAAACTGTTGCTGTTTATGAAGGCTCTGGAAATGGATCAACAACGGCTTTTGATACTGGAACAACAATAACAAATGAAGCTTTAACTTGGGTATTTATAGATGGTGTTTATCAAGAAAAAGGAGCTTATTCAACATCTGGCTCAACAGTAACATTTAGTGCCGCACCACCAAACGGAACAAGCGTAGAAGTAAATAATCTAGCAAACTTAACTACAGGTGGAGCATTTAATCATAACTCATTTAATGGAGATGGCTCTACAACAGCATTTACACTTTCAAAAGCACCAGGATCAGACACAGACTTAATCGTATTTATAGACGGTGTATACCAAAATGCAGATTCATTTAATGTAAGTAGTACAACTCTTACATTTGATACTGCACCAGCAAATAGCACAAAAGTTATAGCATACACAATTGGTGGTGTTGTAATGGGGAAAGCTTCAACAGTTGACACATTTAATGGTAATGCTTCTACAACAGCATTTACACTCTCGCTAGACCCGATAAAAGAAGAAAATACGCAAGTATATGTTGGCGGTGTATATCAGCCAAAAGGAACATATGCTGTAAGTGGTACAACACTTACTTTCTCAGAAGCTCCACCAAGTGGAACAGGTAATATTGAAGTAGTTATAAATCAAATTACAACTCTTACTGACGTAGGAGCAAATGCAGTAACAGCTACTTCCATTGCAGCGAATGCAGTTGGCTCAGCAGAGATTGCCGCCAACTCAGTAGATTCAAGTGAGTTAGTTACTGGTTCGATTGATACAATACATATTGGAGACGACCAAGTAACAAATGCAAAACTTGCAGTAAATTCAGTCTCCGCAGTAGAACTTGCAGGAAACTCAGTAACAAGTACACA
>ENA-UZWR01003927-UZWR01003927.1-metagenome-genome-assembly--contig:-Day-1-25m-contig-3927_pt1 | contig 21847 bp, 19 predicted proteins | sample MGYA00260337_ERZ794897 | MGnify/ENA metagenome assembly ERZ794897 | reverse complement strand
TCCTTTCCTAGCATACTTTTTAAGGATGCTTACAGCGCTATCTAGTCTGTATGTGGAAATTTTTAGTTCTTGAGTGCCAGATACCTGAGAGCTTGGCAAGCCCCCAGCCATATTCTGAGACCAAACTGTTACATAATTATCTGAATTTCTTTGCTCGTAAAACAAATCCAAAGGATAACTAGGGTTATCATCTTCATCGTAAACGACATCGGTATAGATAGATGAAGCAGTATCTGCCTGCATCAAAACCTGTTGAATAACAGGGCTGATATAGTCAGCAAACGCTTCAGAGGCTTCTCTAGCGACTTCAGGCTTTTTAGAGCCCATAGCTTTAATTAATTCAACCTGTTCTGGAGTTTCTTTAAATTTCAATTTCATTATTTTGCAATCTCCTTATTTTATAATTCTAGTTTAATTAAAACTTTCCCATCTTCATCTAGATCGCCTAGAAACTTACCAATGGATGGTCCGCCTAAACCGCTGTCAGAAGTCATGTTTCCCGGCCCCTGAACATAAACGCCTCCTCCTAAAACAGGAGCGGTGCCATCAGCACAAGCGTTTGTCCAGTTCACCAAGAAAATACCTTTAGTAGCGACAGGTATCGCTTGACCCATTACGCAAGCTTGCATTTCTGCAGCTTTAGAAGGGTTAAATTTAAGCAGTTCTCCATTTTCGTCATACTCAGATACGTCATAAAGAGTGACGCCAAGAGGGGCTGCATCAGTTTCTCCAGCTGTTGAAATTTCAGCTGGAACTCCATAACGTTGAGATACAACGTTATCGTAACTAGCACCTACGTCACCCAAAAATGAGAGCTCAGCGGTGTTGCTAAATCCTGTCGTCACTTTAACAACCGTGCCAGCAGCAATTCTTCCTGAAAAAGAAGAAGGAGCTGATCCGCTGTCCCATGCAAACAGGTTAATGACATCATGTTCGTCATAATCCCTAAACGGGGCTAGTCTTTCGTTTGCCATAATATATTTTACCTTATTTTTTTACAATTTAATGTCGAAGTTTTCGACAGTAAAAGCTTTACTAAATTTTTCTTTAAGAGTGGGTTCTTCAGTAGGGGAAGACACAGGAACCGATGCTTCGTCTACTTTACCATTTTCAACAGCTTGATCTACAACGTCTTCTGCAGAAGCAGAAACTTCTTTAGAGCTATCGTTTTCTTCTTTGTTTCCCTTGATTTTAGAAGAGAGAAGAATAGATATGTCAGAATTGAACGTTTCGAAATCTTCGTCAGAAATGTTTTCCAAACGAGAAGCTAAAACTTTTCGATCTTCTTCGGTAAGATCATATTTCTCGTCAAGAGCCGCCATTCTCTGATTGAACTTTTCGAAAATTTCTTTTTCATTTTTTTCTTGTTCCAAAGAGTGGAGTTTTTCTTGAAGAACTTCAATCTCAGCCTTTAAGCTTTCGTGGTTTTTGTTTAGTGCTTCGTATTTTTCATTTGCCTCAACAAGAGCGTCTTCTTTTTCTTGCTTGTCGGCTGAAAATTTTTCCGAAGCATCTTTGAGACTATCTTGTATAAAGTCATGAATAACAGAAGCATTTAAGTCTGTAAGTGACTCGTCCGTTATATCGTTTAAGCAATTAATTTCCATGGCTTTTACTTTTCGTTTTTTTATTACAGTCGGGTTAGTATTATGGGAAGTATTTTTTTGCATTTTTTTATTCTCAGATGATTTAGTTTGTGTAAACTCATTGTTTAAGGACAAAACTCCAGAAACGTCAGCGGCTGGATTTTCCGTTAATCCTATTCCCAAAGGTAAAATTTTTCCTATTACTTTTCTGTAGACGTAACTTCCTGCGGGAGTTTTTCCTTCTCCTCCCAATCCCTTAAGGAAGCCCTCTAATTCTTCTACCGATTTTTCTTCGCTAATTTCTTGGCCGGAACTAATATTTTTTTCATTAGAATCAATAACAATAATATTATAATCATTAAACCCTAGTTCCCAGCTAGCGCTAATGCGCATATAATTGTCTCCAGTAGGATCAGCAGAATCTTCTATTTTACCAGCCAAGTCTTCATCTGTAATTTTCCAAATCACCCCACCTAAAGTAACATTAAAAGGTTCACTGGTGTATTTTACATCTTCTTCAGTCATGGGCTTATCGTCTCCGAAAGAAGAAAAGCCCGCTTCAAGAATCGTTCCTATAACATTTTTTCTATTATGCTCAATGTTTATAGGTTTATTTACAAAGTTTTTATAAAAAGCTAAAGCAGTTTGAGTATCCACAACGTCTCCGTTTTTATTAACTCTATTCGCTACAAAAGCATTAAAAGCTATCGGAAGTAAGTCATAATTTTCTTTAGAATCAACGTTCGGAATAAATTTCTCCAAATCAAATAAAGAAGCTAAAGCTAGATACTTGTCCTTTTCTTCAGACACTATAGGTTTAACTACAGAACTGAAAGTGGTTTTGTATTTCGTTTTCATATTATATATTTCCATCTGTCGAAACAACGGAATCAATTTCAGATTTTTCGCAATCAACACACTCACAATCGTTTTCAGATACTTCTTCTTCAACGAAAGCTAAAGAAGGATTTAAATCAATTAATTTGTTAACATCAAAAAAGGTATAACCATCCCATTCATAATTATCTTTAATATAACCTTTAGTATAGTCAGTTACTGTTTTTTTGGCTTCCCACATTTTACAGCTCCAATAACGGGCCTTAGTTTTAGGTCCCGGATTATTGCAATTGTGACGAGCACGAAAACTTCGGCGACGATTAGGATCATCACGTTTAATTTCCATATTAGGATCTCCGAAATTAACTTTTACAATACTCCCTTTCTCGTTCTTTACATAAACAGAAAACTTTTTTGGTCCTCCGGGCGTACGAAAAGGCTTGTTGAGAGACTTCTTCTCTTTTCTTGATATTAATTGATTTGTAAAATCTACAATCATTTTGCCGTTATTACACAATTTAAAATAATAAATAACCGATTAGTAAAGAGGCTTTCAGAAGGTTATAAAAAAGATACAATAAATATGTTTAAATAAACCTATTTTTTTTCTGAAATCTTTTTAACTTCAGAGGAAATTCCGGTCCTCAAAAAGACGGCCATTAAAGTAGCAAAAACGGCAGTTATAGCAGCTTGAACATCTAATTCTCCTGCAAAGTAAGCCCCTAAGGTTGTAATAACTGCTGCTGCAGCTGTGAAATAAGTTTTCTTTCCTGATAAAGTTTTCATATCGTATATATCTTTATATAAATAAATAAAAATGTCTAATTTATTTTAATTTTCTTGAAAGTAATACACATCTATTTTAGAATATTGCAAAGGGGGTTCGACGAAAGTTATTTTATAAGGGGCGTCATCTCGATCAGCAGAAGAGTTTTCCTGAATTGTCCCGTCTTGATTATAAGTAAGCAATTGGTTAGAAGAGTTATCTTTTATATAATAATGTTGTCCCTGTATTTGTATTGATCCACCAACAAAAACCTCGAAGCTTCCAGAAGTTTTCTTTGCGTTAGTCAAGTTAAAAGTATCTAGTGTTCCGTCCCCTACCAAAGTGTCATACTTTTTTACTTCCGCTGCGCTTACGCCTTTCGTTCCTGCATATCTATAGCAAGTTATTCTAGGAGGGCTATTTGATAAAGAAGAAAGGCTTCCTAAAGATTCAGAAAAAACCAAAACCCCTACGTCCGGGTCTAATATCCAGTCTTGAGTTCCGAAAGGAATTGCTCCTCCATTTGAATCTGTTAAAGAATAATTGTATGATCCGTCTCCAAAATTAAAAGGAATAACGTCAACGAGTCTTTGGCCGTAGAAAGCGCTAGTTGTTCCTTGTACTTTTTGCAATTGGTAATCTTTTACATATTCAACGACACCTTGAACATCTCCATCTGAAGTCATAGTAGGAGCAGTTAAAGGTATTGATTCGGACTCTGACCATATTTGAGAGTGAGAATGAATAGCTGGCCTACCATCATAAGGCTCACTAAAAAAGTAAGAGTCTTTACCGATGGCGGTTTGTTCCGCTGTAGAAGTAAAACTTTTACCTAAGGATTTCTTAAAAAGATAATCGGCAATTTGGGTAGTAGTTGGCATATTAAGTTAGTTGAATATTTTGAAATTTTTTATTTGAATTAGTTAGGCCTATACGAATATATAATCTACCTGAAGTATTTACTGTGCCAAAAGTAACTGCTCTTGTTGTCGCTGAAGAAGCAGAGCCAACTAGCGCAGAGTCTCCATCGTTAACCGGGTTTCCGACACCGGGATAAGGAGAGTTCGCATTAAGCCAACCGGTTTGACCTTCAACCTTAATGTAAATCTGAACGTCCGAAATAACTTTAGAAACGTCTGCTGTGAAATTTTGAGCCCCGGTTATGTTAAAAGTAACAGTCTTTTTTGATATATTGCCCATGTCAAAAGTCGCCCATCTATAACCATTTTGTAATCCAACAGCAACTCCTGTCGAATAATTTTCTGTGTTAGATAAATAAACCGAAAAATCTTGAGAAGGAAATTGAAAATAACTTCTACTAAACTGAAGTTCTTCATTGCCAGAAGATTTTAAACTAAGACTATTGTCATAAGAAGCTCCGTAAGATCCCGCACTAGGAAAGCTCCCTCCGCTCCCAGATTTAACTCTAGACGAAGGAGTATTAGAAGAATCAAGAAAGACATTAGGTGTTATAGAAAAATTTTGAGAAGTAACACTAACTCCTCTGTAGTCTTTAGAAGTAACGCTATAAATTGATAAATTATTATTATTATTATATATAGATATATTTTTATCAGCAAAACCAACTCGTTCTGAATATTTGGGAGGACCACTAGAAACAGCTCCGTCCAAAGTTTCTATATCATTCTTTGTAAACGAAGAAGACCCATGTCCATTTAAAGTCGCCGAAGCTAAATTGTTGCCATAAAAAGAACCAATAACACCGTCTACTTCTAAATCTTCAATTTTAAAAACAGAAGAGGTAGTAGCTATATCAATACCGTCCATCTGTCTAGTATTTAAAGTGATATTATAATTAGAGTTTATAGATGTAGAAGAGCTTCTTATAGGAACGCCTATTTCTCCTGAAACCTGAGTAGATTTTTCTGAACTTCCTAAAGAGTGACTTATTTTTAACTCAAAAGAACTTTCGTCAGGAGCATTTTGTTGAGAAACTTCAGCGTTTAAAGCAAACCAAAAACCTTCTTTACCAGCTGCCCCTAAATGAAAATCTTGATCTGATAATATTTCTAAAGAGTTATAAACTCCTTGGTCGTTTCCAGTAGTTAAGGTCTTCTCCCCTATAAGAGATTGATTATAAAATCCTTGAAGAATTCCGTTTTCACCATCATAAAAAACGTCTGAAGTTCGAGCTGATATATTATTAGAAGCTATAACGTTTTGATAAAGAGTATTCGTGTCTTGTTTATAAGCTTGATAAGTAGATTCTTGTAAATTTAAATTAACTTGATGTATATCTAACGGTTTTGGAGGAGCCAACTTTTCCAAAATAACTTCCACTTTATCAAAAGCGTTTTCAGGCTTATCTCCAGATATAATTCCTGCTATGCCTCCTTCATTTCCATAAATACCATCGTCAGGTATACCTAAGTTTCTTTCTACAGGTTTAGTGACTCCTTTTTCGCCTACGTACCTATAACATTTTATTGTCGGAGGGTTTGTTTGAGACACTAAATTCCCTACTCCTTCCGAAAAAACAATAACGCCTACGTCACCATCAATAAACCAGTCTTGATTACCCAAAGCTATTCTTTGTCCTGCAGAATCTAATACTTCGTGAGCATAAGATTCACCATCTCCATAGTTAAAAGGAATAGAGTCCAGTAAGCCCGTGCCAGAAAAAGCATGTAAAGCATTTGGAATCGGAGAAAGCTGAAATCCGCTAACTAATTCTATCACTCCATCTATTTGACCGTGACTTATAAGATTGCTTGGAGCCAGCGCAGGTATTTCTTTAGATTCTGTCCATATTTGTTCAGAATGAACAGTTTGTCTGCCTGCTAAAGGTTCATTAAAAAATTTAAAACCTTGCCCTATGTCACTAGAAGCATCAGTTTTAGTAAAACTAGTTCCTAAAGATTTTTTAAAAAGGTAATCCGCTATTTGATTAGTTGTAGGCATTTTAAGTAAAAGATATTGTTAAGTTAGCGAAGCTTTTAGAGGTGTTATTTATTCCTAGTCTAACAAAAACCTCACCGCTTCTTGGGGTTTGGCCAAAAGTTATTTTTCTAACTGTCGCAGAAGTATCAGCCCCAACAACCAAAGCCGCGTTTCCATCAGAAGAAGGGCTGCCAGAATTAAATGCAGCGTTACCATCAACCCATCCTGTAACATTGTTAATTTTTACATACATTTTAAAATCAGAAAGTATATCATTCGATGACACACTAAAACCTTGAGCGCCATTAATAGTGACAATAACATTACTTCTGTTTGTTATTTGTCCTGCATTTATTGTATACCATCTAAAATTAGAATAACTAGTATTTTGCAAATTAGAATAATTCGGGCCAGAAGGAGTATGATTTGAAAAATTTAAACTTGGGAAAACTACCCTGCCTTGTTTTAATTGAAGTTCTTCGTTTAGGCTCAGCCCTTCTGTATTATCGTATACCCCTCCAAAAACAGAAGGAAATTGACCGGAGCCTGATTTCACTCTGTTGAAAGGTTGATTACTGCTATCTGAATATAAATTTGTTACAACTTGCTTAAGAGATATTTGAGACCCTGTATAATCATAAGATCTAAAAAATAAATTAGGGTTAGTTTTATTTACGTTATTAATAGATAAACTTTTATCGTCGAAACCTAAAGAGTTGCCCTCTTGAGGTTCAGCGTTTGAAACGCTTGCTTGATTTACTAAATTTATATCTCCTCTAGAATAATTAGTAGACCCATGAGACTGTAAAGAAGCGTTCACAAGAACGCCGTTTCTATAAAAAGAACCAATTAAACCTTCCGCAGTAATATCTGAAATCAATACTGACCCATTAACATAACTAGGAATGCCATCTATATACTTAGAAGAAGAATTAGCTTGCCAAGTATTAATATTTATAGATTTAGGGCTTGATGAAACGGGAGTGCCGAAATACCCAGAGACTGTTTTGCATTCTGTATTAGACCCCCTTTCATAACATAAATCTGCTTCAAAATATCTTTCTGCTCCAATTTTATTAATTTCTAAGCCGACTTCTAAACCCTTCCAAAAATTTTCTTTACCCGCTACCCCCAAATGATAATCAACGTCTCTCTCTATAAGTAAACCACTAAAAATTCCAGTATCTTCTGAAGCAGTTAAAGTTTTTTCTCCGATTAAAGATTGATTTTTATAAGCTTTTAATGTACCGTCTTCGCCATCATAAAACAATTCATCTGTAAAAGCGGTCACTGTGTTTTGATTTATAACATTATTTCTTAAAACGCTAGTCCCTTCTTCAAAAGCGGTGAAAACTTGTTGTGTTATATTAAAATTAATATCTTCAAATTCTGAAGGTTTTGGAGGGGCCAATTTTTCAAATATAGACTCCACCTTATCAAAAGCGTCTTCATGAGTATCTCCAGAAGACACTCCCGCTATCCCTCCTTGAACGCCATAAACTCCGTCTGAAGGGTTCGATAATGTTTGAAGGTCATTAATATGAACTTGTAAAATTCCTGAAGCAGATTCTAAATCAGCCCTAAGATCTCCAGACGCAGATTCTAAACCTGACCTTAGATCCCCTGACGTAGATTCTAAACCTAACCTTAGATCTCCAGACGCAGATTCTAAATCAGCCCTAAGATCTCCAGACGCAGATTCTAAACCTGACCTTAGATCCCCTGACGTAGATTCTAAACCTAACCTTAGATCTCCAGACGCAGATTCTAAATCAGACCTAAGATCTCCAGACGTAGACTCTAAATCCGCTCTAAGTTCGCCTGATAAAGTCTCTAAGTCATCTTCGTTAACTCTTCCTTTTACTTGGACCCATTCCCCACTTATTTTTAAATATTGATAAGCAGATAACTCTTGCTCTTCATGCCCCGTAGAAAAAAGAACTGCTCCATCTCTAATCGTAGAAGGTTTCTCTAAGTCAGAGTCTACAACTATTCTATCTCCTACATATTTTATATAATTAGACATCTTATCCTTACTCCCTCGTCGCTCTTACACCATTAAATTAAACTCTAACATTTCGAGTTTGTTAAAAAGCCACTTATAAAAAAACCTTTAGACAAATCATCAGGATCTATTTCTGTAGAAAACTCAGCAGAAAAAACTAAATTATCACCAATAGAAGAAGAGTAGTTAAACGAGTTTAATTTAGCAGATTTAAAAAAATAATTAATTAAAGGGTTTTTCTCATTTATTGTTTTATATTTAAAATCCGTAAGATTAGCTATATCGTCTAAGAATATATCTTCTTTACATCTAGGCCCTTTTAAAGCGATATTAAAATCATAATCTTGGTTTACTTGTATCAAATCTTCTAAAGTGTCTCTGGAATCTCCCATTCCTGAAATAATGCCATTAATAGACAAAGAAACAGGAGCTGTACTATCTACTCTTCTATCCAAAGGAAATTTATAACCCAAACAGCCTTGAACATCTCTAGGAATATCCATTTTTATCGAATAAGAATCTAGATGAATATTACTAAAGTTCACGCCTATCCCAGTAAAGGAATTAACTTTTTCTCCGTTTTCATAAATAAATTCTGGGTTAAAAGTTATATCTCCGGGATTTATAACAACCGGCTTATTTTCTTTTTTTCTAGAGGGCAAACTCACAGTTAAATTTCTGTTATACTCATCTAGTAAAGGCTTTCCGCTTTTAGATTCTATAGAAGGAGAGTTAAAATCTACGCCGCTGGTTTCAAAAATTATATTTTCTCCTACAAAACTAACAGAAGCGATAGGTAAAGACCCTACGGACGCGCTTGTAGAATAAGAAGACATATAACAGTTACCAAAAGCAACTACATTATAATTTTCTGCATTTTCGTCAAAATGAGAATATTCGTCAGCTTGAAGAGGGTCGTTTAAAACATTAATATCCCTCCTATCATTTCTCACTGCCAAATAATAATTCCTTTTATCCCTATAAGATTCAGTAGGATAAAAAGGCTCCGAATTATCCGACTGAGTAAATTCTTTTTCCCCTATTTCTTCTGAGAAAAACCCAGAAAGGATACTACAAGAAAAATTACCTCCATTTAAAGAGACTCCATTATTTTTCTCTTTCTCTAAACTTTCAAAAAAAGGCTCTCCAAACTTATCGCTATCATATTGAGGAAAATTAACATAAAACCCCATCTTAGCTTCATTGGAGATGTCGGATATGAAATAATCAAAAGAAAAATCGACTTGAGGAGATTGAATTATAGGCCTATCTATAATTTTAGAAGTGTTTATCTGAATCAAATCTTGTCTAGGGACAGTTATTTGATAATTAAAATTTTGTATCCCATCTAATTGACTTACCAAGTTTCGAATATCTCCAGAACATAAAGAGTTGCTATCGCCGCTTCCTGAACCCGACTCGCCGCTTCCTGAACCTAATTCGTTTTCACCGTCAGAGTAAAGATAATTAAAATGATCTTCGTCTAAGCAAGAATTAATTAAGTTTCCTCCAGTGCAATTTATAAAATTTTTACCGGAAGGACCTACATACAAAGCTTGAGAATTATAAATTATTCGCCCCATTAAATTAACCTTCGTATTTACTGCAAAATAAAATGCCAGCTAAAAAATCATCTACTTGATGTTCATAAGCTATCTCTTGAATATTTTTTACTCTTTTTTCATTTCTATCTACAGGTTCAGCTGCGTATCTACCCGCTTTAGCCAACCAATTTTCTGGCTCTTCATTTTGAATAACTATATTGGAAATTTGTTGAGCTATTTCTTTTTGGTTTTTATTTAGTCTTTTTCTATTATGTAAATGTCTCAAAGCCCCTTCTACTTCCAAATTCAACTTCTCAGCTAGATTAAGATTACTTTGAATTTTAGATAGACTAAACTGAGTCGCAGACGCTTTATTTCCTATAGGGTTTTTTGTATCCGTTGATTTTGGAGTCCCTGTCCCTTCAGGTCTGCCTGCTGGACTAGATACTTCACTATTTCCAGAAACAGGCTCGTAAAAACCTTTCTCTTTTAGATCTTTAAATTTATTTTGAGACTCTTCTGATTCTTCAGGGGTAGGCAGTCTACCAGAGGTTATGGCGTTAATACCTTCTTCGGGAGTTAATACTCCTAATTCTATTAACCTACTATAAATACGCCCATAAATAGACCTATCTTTCAAATCTAATTCTTCAAAATTAGGGATAGGGTAATTTTTAAAACCCATCAATTTAGAAACTCTTTTAATTTCAGGAATAAGAAAATCATTTATAAATATTTTTCTCCCTTCGTTAAGCCTTTCCATAAAAACTTGTACCTTGATACTTGAATTAGCAAATTTTTCATTACTTAAAAGAATATTATTTAAACCCATTTGAATATCTTGGTTAACAACCTCATATTTTTTAGGGTCTAAAATACCAGCGATATCAGGAATAACGAATTTAGCTTCTGTTGTGTAATCAGATATTAGAACCCTGCCAACGGATTCGTTTTCAAAGAGTTGCTGCATGGCCATTAAATTTTTTTGATTAACTCCACCTTTTTCTGGCTCTGTACCCATTGTTATCAAAAGAATGGCTTGATTAGTAGTTCTAGTTAAAGCCATGTCCATTTTTTTCATTTCTTGTTTCCAATTTATATCCTCTAAAACCGGATATCCCATAGGAACAGCGAATGGCTCATAATCTTGCTTTTTGTAAAAAACGGCAGTTATTTTATCAGCAGGTAAAGTCATCGTCACCGCAGAGACATTTTGTTTTTTAGAATCTGAGCGTATTTTATTCTTCGTCTCTTCGTCCAAATTGTCAAAAACCTGTTGATCTTCTTCTGTTCTGGGGTTTCTTAATCTTTCTAATTCGTAATCAGTAAGAATTTTTTTGTATTCTCCGTTTGTAAACGTAATATTTCCTGTAATCTGTATGTCGGCAGGATTAAGTATAATGTATTTTACAGGAAGAGAAACAGAGCTTTTAGTTTCTAAACCAAAAGTTCGTGTCATTTTTGATATATCGTTATCTGATATATTAGCATCAAACCTATGAATAAAAACATTACCTGACCTGTAATACTCTCTGAAAAATTTACTTTGCAAAGAATTTATATTAATTTTTTTAAAAAGGGCTTCAAAAAAATCTCTAGATTTAGAGCTTCCTCCCGTAAAGTAAATATTACTCATCGAAAACTCTGTCATCAAATCGATAGTATTCCTGAAAACAGAAAAGTTATAGTATGCTTTTTGGCATAAAACAATAGTGTCCTTTATGTCTAAACTAGAATCATTAGATGTGCTGCTATTATATTTGAAAGGAATTATCCCGTCATCTATATTAGAATATCTATCTTTTCTTTCTATTGTACCGGCCCTGTTTTGCCTGTTTCTGGTAGAAGCCAAACTTTCTTTAAATGGTGATCCAGCCATTAAAGGTTCTCTAAGGCTATTTTGAGCATTACTTGTTTTGTTTTCAGGCATACTAATTTAAGTTTACACTTTAGTGTATCATTTTTGGAGTAAAAGTTAAATTAACTTCGTCTATTTTTAAATTTTTTAAATCTCTATAAGTTTTGAAAGCCCAGTTAGCCATCATTAAAGTAGTATAGTTATCTCTTCTAGCTCTATTTACTGAATTACTCCTCTTTAAATGCTGTGGTAAATCAAAAGATTGAGTACCTTTAGAAGTGCTCTTAACCTCTATTAATGAGCATTGTTTTTTAGTTTGGTATATTAAATCATCTTGAAGCTCAATCAATTCTCCGGTGTTATTGTAACCTATTGATTTTAAAGGGGTTCTTTGGGAAGATACTTTACTAAAAAAGCTACCGCAAGCGGAAGTCCTAGAAGCGAAATTTATTTTTTTATGATCTATACAAGCTTGAAGATATTCGTTAGCTGTCCTTATGTAATCCGTATTAAACAGTTGTTTAAAACAAATTGCATGATTTACAGGGTCATATTTTCTCTTGATACTTTTCAGCATAAGAGAATAGTCGGTCCCTTGCTTCATTGTGTCTAAAGGTAAAAACTGCAAAGAGATTTTGTCATTTCTGAATATTTCTGATTCATTCGCGCTATCAATAAATTGGAACCCAGCATTATCAATACATATTAATTTAATATTAAAATTTGTATAAATATAATGCAAGTACTTAATATGATCTTTTAAGTCTCCTCCTGCTACAGCGTAACTATGAACTAAAGTGGCAAGGTCTTCATTTTCTTCGTTTAGTTCTAAAACAGACATGGCGAAAAAGTCTGAACTAGGACTATTACTAAAACTAGGGTCGATAGCTAAAATATATTCTTTATCTCTTGAGCCTATTATTTTAGTATGAGGCTCCAGCCCATCTTCGACAGTACATTCATGCATTTTTTTAGCGCTAAAATAGCTATCACTTCCATCTGTAAATTGAGCACAATACTCTCTTAAAAAAGAAGAATTAGAAGAACCTCCAGATTGAGCTTCTTCAATAATGGTAGTATCAATCATTTCTTCAGGTATAGAATTAAAACCCATTTGAGACACAAAATAAGAAGAAGCGCTTTCCTCTTCCGCATAAATATTAACCATCCATTCTTTATAAGTCTTGTAAAGATTTTCAAAACTAAAACTGGCAGAAGAAAGAGCAATCATTTTGGATTTGTTTTCAAAACTCATTCTGTCTTTCTCTTTCATTTTTCCATCATTTATCATTTGGTCTTCCAGCTCTCTTATCTTTAATCTTTCAGCCATATCTTGAGGAGCAACCAAAAAAGGCATTAAGACGGTCTTAATTGTTTCCTCAGGAAGAAGTAGATATTCGTCCAGAACCAAGATGTTAGCTCTAAAGCCACGAATTTTTTCACCACTTAAAGGTATAGCCGTGATAGTCCCTCCGTTTATCTTCCATTCAAACTGATCGTTTCGTTTGGATTTCGCCCCAAAAGCTTGCAATAATAATTCAGCCCCTTTAGTTTCGACCATTTTTTCTAAGTTTTGAAAAATAAATCTAGCTGTCCTAAAAGTGGGACCAGCAATTAAAATTTTTGTATTTGGTTCAAAAATACATTGTAGAAAACAATAGACAGAAGCAATAAAAGTTTTACCGCAGCCACGACCCCAAACGCACATATTAAAGTTATTATTAAATAAACCTTTTAATGTTATTTCTTGATAAGGAGCGAGCTTTATCCCTGAAATCAACTCTGTCGTAAAACCTAGATTAGCTCTTAAAAATTTAGCTAAAGTTATTTTTGCGTCTTTTGTCTCTAGTTCGCCCTTAAGTTTCAATAAAGAAGAATTAACATCTTCTATATTTTTCTTGTTTTTTTCTGGAGAATACCACATTATATTAATTTATTATCGTAAGCGTATTGTAAATCATACTTGGCGTATTCGCCGTTACTAAAAAAAATTCTTTTCATTACCCTAACTGATTCAGGCCTATCTTTTACAAAAAGAAATTGTATATTTGGATATTCCTGTATACACTCTCGTATATTATGAAATATATGATTAGGATTTGTTTTAACTCCCTTCCTAAATATGCTCTTTAATTTATTGAAAGCTAAACTAGAAGATAAATCTTTTTCTACCAAAATAACCATGTTAGCCGCATCTGATTCTGCTCTTTCAATTTCATTTCTAAATCTTTCGTAGCCACCGCTCATAGTCCCTATTAAGTCCGGCAAAGACTTTCTTTCTATGTAGCATTTATCATCTATAGAATAGTCTCCATAGCTTAAGCCTTGAACTACAGTAGGTAAATCTTTTATCTCTAAAGGTTGAGTTTCTCTAGTATCAATAATGATAGGTTTATCTTTATATAATTCAGGATAAAAAGGTAACGGGAATTCTATTTTTTGATATTTATTTTCGAAGCCAATTTCTTTACATACTTTATAATAATCACCAAAAAATTTATTATAATAACTTATAGGCGGGGTTAATAAAGTCCTCAATTCTACTTGGCTTAAAGAATACTCTAAATCTTTTTTTTCTTTTCTGTCTTTTAAAATTTTATAACAATAGTTTTTTGCCTCTTTCAAAGGGGAGGTGTCTAGCCATTTTTTCAAACTTCTTCTATCATTAAAATCAGAAGAAAAATACTGCTCCTTAGTTTTAAAATTTATTAACTCTTGAGTGTATTTATCTCGTTTTTCGTAATATTTATGATAGTAATCTGCTATTTTTAGTTTATGAGCTTTTATATGCGCATGAAGACTCCTATCGCTTTCAAACTCTTTGCCGCAATCCTTACAACTAACCATTCAGCACCTCGTCTTCTGTTAGGCCCATGATCCTGCATTTTATTTCGTCTAAACTAGAAAGCCTATTCATTTCATCTTTTAAAGACTTTTTTCTTAACTCTGCGAGCTTTATCATTTTTACTCTAGATTCCTCGGATTTCCACATTTCTACAAGGTTTAAGATAGAGGCATTTTCCTTTATTTCTTTACTTAATCTTTGACTTCTCTTCTCTTTAAGTTCGTTTAGAAGCTTCGTTTGCCTATTAATACATTGATTATATTCTGTTTGTGCTGTTCCGATAGATTCCGTTAAACTCATGGCGATTTTTTTTCCATCGGTCTCTTCTGCGCATTGGTCTAGTAATTCTTGTAATCTTTCTACTCTAATCTGAATGTTCGCCCCGATAACCATCTCTGCAGATAAAGTTATATATTGATCTACTTCTTCTTGAGTTAAATCAGGCTTATCATGAGTATAACGAACAAAACTACTTTCAAATAACTCTTTGTTTTTAATCGCTGTATAAGTAGAAATTTGATAAATAAACCTATAAGTATGCATGTAACCAATGAGTTTAGCTATAGCTTTTCTGTCGGATGTTTTAAGATTATTTTTATCTAAACCTTCGTGAACGTACTTATTTATCTTAGTAATAGCTTTCTGCTCTGTTTTGGGCGGGGTATAGTCTTTAGAAGATACGTCTTCTTTTATTATGTCAGAAAAAATAACTTTATTATCTATTGTTTGTAAATATTCTTTGACTTTTTTATGTTTTTGGTCCAAAGGAGTTACATTTGAACCAAATAACTCCCTAGTCATTTCTAAAGCTTTCATGGTAGAACAATTATTATAAATAAATTCTTCCTGCTCCTCAGTTAATTCACATATTTTTTTTATGTATTTTGAAGTGACTCCAGCCTGCAAACTTTTTTCTGCTAAATAAGATTTTACCGCTTTGCCATAAATACTTCTTCCATCATAAAATTTTTCGTCTACCTCAGGGAAAGCCGCAATAATTAGATCTTTTATCATTGGAGGTTTTTCGTCGTTCCAAAGAGTAATTACCGCTTTCTTTTGATCGTTTGATAAAACTATATCTTTTTTCATATTTCCACTTCTCCAGATTCTAATAAATGTTTAGCTTTTTCTATAATCTTCTTTTTGATGTTTTTTATCTGTTTGTAACCGGGATTCCTATTGACCTCATTAGTCTTATAGCCTAACAGTTTAGCTACGCACTTCTCGCTTTTACCTAAAAGAAAAATATTCTCATAAACAGTCCATTCGGTTTCTTTAAGGCTTTTCTTTAAATGAAAGTTTAGAGTTTCTATAGCTTTTTGAAAATCCACATTCTTATCTTCTTTTTCCGATACGCCGATCTTCATAGCGTCTAAAGAGGAAGGAAGCTTGGTTTCGTAAGCTACTTTTTTGTTTTTTTCCCAATTAAAATAAAGGGGACATTGACCACATTGAGAACCGTAAATATAACATAAATCGTTCGGTTCTGCAGCAGCGCACTTCAAACAAGGACGACAGAAATTGCCGTAATTGTTCCTTATTAGGTTTTTTATTTGATTTGATATTATCCTGTTGATCCAAGGAGCCAAAGGTTTCGAAGAGTCATACAGCTTCCACTTTTTAAAAATATGAATTTTAATAATTTGACTTACGTCATCAAAATCCATCCACGCTAAAGCGGTAAGGCTCCACTTGCTCCTTCTTTTTTTTATTTCTTTATCAATTAAATCTAAACAGTCTTCAAGTTTCGCCTTTTTTTTATTCATCACCCCTTGTTTTTCTTAATGCTCCCAGCGTCTTTTAAAAAATCTTCCGCTATATTTTCTTTTGAATATTGAGGGTCATGATCCCTTTCGAACGATTCCTCGCCTTGGTCCGTCCCTAAGATATCACCTAGTTTATGAACATTAGGTTTTTTAACCTCCAAATTAAATGCTAATGAATCTAAATGACGATAACTAGAAGGCTCATCAGAAATGTATTCTTCTTTAACGGAAGTAGAAGTAGTGGGTTTAGAGGTTTTAACTTTCGCTTGGCTTGCAGAAGACCCTTTGAAAGGTTTTCCACATTTCGAGCAAAAATTAGGCACATCTAAAGAATATTGAGTACTCTGACCGCATTTTAAGCAATAGATTTTCATATTTTTCCTATACACAATTATTTTATGATAAAAAAAGTTTTTTTGATAATAAAAGTGTAAATATTTATCATGGTAAGACTTAAGTTCAAAAACTGCGAGAACGTAGAATACGAACTAATTTGGCAAATCCCTCCAGAATCATATAACGCAGACGGCTTATGCGATTCTCCAGATCACGAAGAACCTAAAATTTTAATTAATCCAGAGTTGAAAGAAAATAGAACTCTTAGTGTATTGATCGAGGAAATAACACATGCTTTCTTTTGGGATATACCAGAATATCAAGTTAGAAAATTTGCGCCTAGGCTAGCTAAAGTTATAAAAAAATCTGGATGGCATAGACAAAAATAGTAAAATAAATAATGAAAACGTGTACTCAATGTTTACAAAGGTTACCTTTCGAAAATTTCAGGCGTCAAGCTAGTACCAAAGACGGTCACAAATATAGATGCAAAGAATGCGATGATTTAAACGCTAAAGAATACTACAAGAATAAAAAAAACAAAATAATAGAAGACGTTAAAGAATGGCAGTCTAAAAATAAAGAAAAAGTTAAAGATTATAAAAGTAAGTATTACTTTAAAGGTAAGAAAAAATGAATTACGAAAAAATAATTAAAGAAATATACGCGAAGGAAGTTGATAAACCTTTAAATGCTGCATCTTTAAAAATATATACAAATTATTTAAAGCGTAATAATAGTCTAGAAAGCCTGAAAGAAAAAATAAAAAATGAAAATAAAACTTATGTAAAATATAACGAAATCATTAAAAAAATCTACTTTCGTCAATTTTCAAAAGAATGCCCTGCCGCAGAATTAGAAAAATGCAAAAACTCCTTCGACGAAGGAAAAAGCTTAAACGAAGTTCTTCGTTCTTTAGCGGATCTCCCCTCGAAAAATGAAGAGCATCAGTCAATAATTGCTGGCGAAGAAGAGGTTCAGTCTTTTAAAAAAGAGAATCTAAATATCCTTTACTGTTCTTTAATTAGAGATAAGGAAAACTTCTTAGAAGAATGGATAAAAAATATAAAAGAAATTAAAACTCTTCGGCCAAAATGGAATATAAGTCTTAGCTGTTACGAAAATGACAGTAAAGACGATACGAAAAGGGTTTTGCAAAATTTAGATTACTCCTTTTTAAATTGGCACAAAATAACCGTGGAAAACACGAAAAAAAAGCTTTACTTTAATAAAGAAAGAGAAAGAGTTAAAAATTTAGCCGCATATAGAAACTTATGCATTAACCAATATGCTGACTTAGATAAAATAGATAGAATCATAATGCATGACGTAGACTGTCTGTTCAATCCAAAAGACGCTGTCAAACTAATAGAAGAAAGTTTAAATTGGGATATTCTTTCTTCGATAAGCTACCCTTCCAACAATAATAAAATTATATATGATCATTGGGTGACAAGAAAAAATAAAGGCGAGCCAAGATGGCTAAATTCTACGCCTATAAAAAAGGGCATTAATACTGTTTACTCTACAGGCAATGGCCTAGTTTGTTATAATCCTGAACCTTTTAAAAAAGGAATAAATTTTGGCTATATAATAGAAAATAAGCACGATAGCGAAAATGTCGTTATTTGTGATAATTTTGCAAAAGCGGGATACAGTAAAATAGGATTCCATTCAGAAATTAAAACAACACATTATGTTAAAAAAAAACAAAAAATGAAAACTTCAGGATTTTTTAGCTCAGAAAAAACCTGTAGCGACGATATATATATATGGAGCTCCACAAATTGTTTCTTAGACTTCGAAGAAGAAAAAAATACAATCTTACAGTTAAAAATAACAAATAATCTAGATCCAAAAAACATAAAAATTACTGACTGTTCTCTTACTCAACCTAAAACTATCACCCCCAAAATAAAAAAAATAAATAATAATCTTTTTGTTATAGATATACCTCTTTTAAAAACTCGGAAAATACGTATTGAATCTCCAAAATTTGTAGCCTCCCCAAAATCAAAGGACCCTAGAGATTTAGGTCTAATGATAAATGAAATAAAAATAGGTAATGAAACTTTAAACCTTCGTGAATTTTCTTACTTCGAACAAGAAGATGTACTTTCATTTCAATCTAACGATTCCATTTCTAATAACCTACTTTATAAAGAAGGTATTTTAGAAAAAGATATATTTATAAATGATAAAGTTACTGTTATATTAACCTGCTACGGAGATAGGTATTTAATGGCCGAAGAAGCTTATCGTTCTGTCAAAAAAGCTGGATTTAAAAACATCATTATACTCCTTTCAGACGTAACGAAAAAATATCACGAATGGGCCTTAAGTAAAAATGAAAAAATAGTAATATCTAAAAATTCATTAAATAACAACCAATGTTGGATAAAAAGCCTTAAAGAGTCTAAGACTTTATGGAGCATGATTTTACATGATGACGATAAATATAACGAAAATATACTGGAAGAAATATCGTATATCAAAGAAAGCGCTTCTTTTGGATTACTTAACGGTTCTGTAATTTCTGAAAAAAATAAAAAATTGAGCAGTAATTCTTCTCAAATTCATATAAGTAAAAGAGGTTTTTACAATACTGCTTTATTAAAAGAAGCAATAGATAACCACCAATTAACTATTTCTACTATACAAGGCATATTTAAAACTAAAAATTTCATCAAAGCTTTAGAAGAGTGGGAAAAAACATATGGCTCGCAAAAAAAATACTACATAAAAGAAAATTTTGTAGTTGGTAATGATCTATATTTATGGACGCACCACTTAAATCTAAGTTCAAATAAATTTTATTTTTCCCCAAAAGAAAATGTCTATTGTGTAGCTCATAAGAAAAGCTCTACTATAGAAGACTCTAAAAGTCTTAATGTTTTTCCTAATATATATAAAGAGATAAAATCTTTGGAAATACTTAAAAAAAAATCTACTTGTATATTTATTCATCTACATGCTATAGACGCAAAAACTATTAAGACTCTAGATAATTTTTGTGCTTATAAAACGTCTGACAATAATTTAGAAATTATTATTATATCTTGTTATGACTTAATTATACCTAATCGATATAAAAAATATTTTAAATTAGTAAAAATAAACGATGATTACCAAAACTGCAAAGTAACCGTTGGCCCCTGTTTCGGAAGATCAGATATGATAGGCTTTTGGTCCTTTATTAAAATGATAGAAATAGCTAAAGAGAAAAAAATAGATTATTTTTTTTGTTACGAATGGGATTGCATGATAGGGGAAGACTACTGGTTTGATAAAATTTGGCATGAATGTTTATCTTGGGACGAGCCTACTTTAGTTGGGTCACCCGTTTTAAAATTGCCATATCAGGCAAATCACGATTTTCTTTATAGAATACATGATTATAAAAATCAGTATTCGAAAAACTGTGAAGTAGAAATGGTAATAGAAAATAATGGCGAATTTGCTTTTTTTGTAAATGGAGCCTTAGCTTTTTATAAAACTGAAGATTTATACCAAATTTACAAAAAAGAAATAAATTTACCTTCTCTCAATAGGTCTTTAAATTATTTTGCTCCCGGGCCTTGGGACTTGGATCTTGGGGTAAAAATATTAAATAAGTATAAACTAGAGACTTTTAATAAAATTAAATGGCTGAATTCAGCGTATTCAGGATGTACTGATACTTATTATAACCAGAACCAAAGGTTATCTATGCTAGAAGGAAAGAAGAAATCTGTAATTCATCAATATAAGTATTAAAAATAAAAGTAATTTAATTAAAATTTTAATAAAAAATGCTAAAGAATTCTTTCTCCTTTTTTGTGCCAGCCTCCATTAGAAGGGCAAGGTCTAGACTTAGGTAGATACCACTGTTTAAAATTGCCAGCTATACCCGAGAAACAGTCAGAATCTTTTGTGCTATGTTTATAACTAACAGTGTAAGAAACTATTTCATCTCTTGAACAATACATACGCCCGTCATGAGTATTACCCCAATGCTGCGTCAAGCCATTTATTAAGCGGTTTTGACCGCCATGCATATACGGACCTTGCATCCAGCCGTAAAGATTTAAATTACTTATTAATATATTATTCCCGCTCAAAAGCATAGCTGCCTGAGGTTTTTTGTTAGTATGCGGGCCCTCCATTTGTAAATTCTCAAAACGAGGATCGGCAAGATAAACGTTATTACCTTCTGTATCTTGAACAGCGGGAAAAGGGTAGTTAGTTTCATTTATAATAGGGCCATGCTTAATACCTATTAATGCTCCTTGGTGTTGAAGTATTTTTGCTCCTCGAATACAAAACCTGTCCTGATTCATAGACAGGTATATAGGTAAGACTCCATTATGAGCGCAAAGAATAACGTCCTCTATAGTCTGCTCAAATGGCTTCATGAGCATTTCTCCCCGACTCGTCTTTACTTTAGTCTTTCCTTCTACATAAAGTCCTATAGGAGCGTTTGTAGCTGTCCCATAAGCAATTGTATCTTTGAGCACTTTTTGTCCATCGCCATAAAATCTTAACACTGACGACCATCTTCTCTTTGAGGATAAACAAAACCTACCGGGAAGTCTCTTGGTGTCTTTAAAATGATATTCAGGCTCTTCGCAAACAATTTTTATCACCGGAGCCATTGCTGAACCATGCCAACCCGGAAATAACGGCCAGATTTTACTATATTTATCTTCTGCGGCTTTATAGTAAGAGTATTGTATCTCTTGTCCTTGTTTAATTATGCTTTCCCAGCTTTTGTCAGAAAAACCGCTAGAATCTTTTTGCAAGACGAATTCAAATTTGTTTTGAGACAGCGAATGTAATTTGTCTTCTAAATTTTCTATACTGACAGCTAAAGAACTAAAGATATCTATAAAACTTTCGTTTTCATTAGATAATCTATTTATTTCGTCTATGAGAACGCTTTCTTGCTCTAAAACAGAAGAATCTTGGAAGTTTATATTTTCGCCACTAATACTTTCCCCGGATATATTTGTATTTTTCATATTTTTTTCCCGGAAAAAAGAATTTTAATTTATTTTTTGCTGTTTAGCTTGATTTATTTCTAAACCCCTAACTCTTTCTTCCACTTTAACTAAGCTTCTAGTATTGTTATCTATAACCGTCTGCATAACAGACATTTCTGTTATCTTTTTGTCCATTTGATTAAGCTTTTCCTGCATTTGATTAAACGCATCTTTACTAGGAAAAAGAGTCTGCAAATAAGCAACAATAGCGATGCCTATCGTAGGCGCTATTTTAAATACAGAATCAGCAAAATGTGTTTTTTCAGATTTATTCGTGCTCGTCATCCCTCCCTATATTACACAAAAAAAAGAGCCTCCGAAGAGACTCTTTTGAACTAAAATAATAACAAACTAATTACAGCCCAAACCTTGATTTGGTGTT
>ENA-UZWR01000099-UZWR01000099.1-metagenome-genome-assembly--contig:-Day-1-25m-contig-99_pt1 | contig 22313 bp, 12 predicted proteins | sample MGYA00260337_ERZ794897 | MGnify/ENA metagenome assembly ERZ794897 | reverse complement strand
TATTCTTTGTTCATACCTATGGAATGGAACTACGAAGGCTACATTGATTCTTACGGCTTACCTGTATTCGATACGCCAAAAAAACCTATTAAAGGAGTTGACGGGGAAATGATAGACATGGGCGTTATAGAACACTGGGAAAATGAAGTTGAAGGATTAAAAGACGACCAAGATGGTTTAAATGAATTTTACCGACAATTTCCAAGAACAGAAAAGCACGCGTTTAGAGACGAAGCAAAAGAGTCTTTGTTTAACTTGACTAAGATATACGAGCAAGTAGACTATAACGAAGATTTAAGAAATTCAGCAGTGGTTACAACAGGTAGCTTTCAATGGAAAAACGGTATACAAGATACAAGCGTAGAATTTTATCCAAACAAGAACGGAAGGTTTAGAGTAACCTGGGTTCCGCCGTATAACCTGCAAAACCGTGTAATAATAAAAAATGGAGTAAAGTATCCAGGCAATGAACACGTAGGCGCTTTTGGTTGCGATAGTTATGATATATCCGGGACAGTAGATAAGAAAGGTTCTAATGGAGCTTTACACGGATTAACTAAGTTTAGTATGGAGGATGCTCCTGCTAACCATTTCTTTTTAGAATATATATCCAGACCTCAAACAGCTGAGATATTTTTTGAAGACGTTTTAATGGCTTGTGTATTTTACGGCATGCCTATATTAGCGGAAAACAATAAGCCAAGGCTGTTGTACCACTTTAAAAGAAGAGGCTATAGAGGCTTTGCTATGAATAGACCTGATAAAACAATACACAAATTATCTGTTACAGAAAAAGAAATTGGAGGTATTCCAAACTCTAGTCAAGATATAAAGCAAGCACATGCCTCCGCTATCGAAACATATATAGAAGACTTTGTAGGTAGAAAAGAAGAAGGGTATGGTGATATGTACTTGCAGCGAACTTTAGAAGACTGGGCTAAGTTTAATATAAACAACAGAACGAAGCACGATGCTTCTATTAGTTCAGGTTTAGCTATAATGGCTTGCAATAAAAATAAGTATACGCCGGTAGCAAAAAAAGAACTAAAAGCTATAAGCTTAGGGTTTAAAAAATATGATAATAATGGATTTACATCAAAAATAATATAAATGATAAACACTAACTATAACAGCTCTTTTCCTAGTCAAGTCGTTAGCAACGCAGAAAAAGCAAGTTTAGAATACGGTAATAGTGTAGCTCAAGCTATAGAAGGTGAATGGTTCGGAAGTACTAGAAAAGCTAATAATAGATTTATTTCTAACTTAAACAACTTTCATAGCCTAAGACTTTACGCTCGAGGAGAACAGCCTATTCAAAAATACAAAGACGAGCTTTCAATTAATGGAGACTTATCTTATTTAAACTTAGACTGGAAGCCTGTGCCTGTTATAGCTAAGTTTGTAGATATTGTTGTAAATGGTATATCTAATAAGAATTATGAAATAAAAGCTTTTGCACAAGATCCTGAGTCCTTAAAGAAAAAATCAGACTATGTAGAAGCTATTTTAACAGATATGCAAACAAAAGATTATCTGTCTGAAGTTAAATCTACTTTTGGTGTTGATCTTTTTAACGTAGAAAATCCTGATGAATTGCCTAGAGACAAAGAAGAGTTGTCTTTGTATATGCAGTTAAACTACAAGCAGCATGCTGAAATTGCTGAAGAAGAAGTTATAAACAATCTTTTAGATAAAAATAAATATACTTTAACCAGCAGAAGACTTAATTACGATTTAGTTACGCTAGGAATTGCAGCAACAAAAACAAGTTTTAACAAAGCAGAAGGAGTTGTTGTTGATTATGTAGATCCTGCTAACTTAGTATACTCTTACACAGAGGACCCTAACTTTGAAGACGTTTATTACGTTGGGGAAGTAAAAGACGTTAGCTTTTCTGATTTAAGAAAACAATTTCCAAGCTTAACCATCGAGGATCTTAAAGAAATAGAAAAATACCCGGGAAACAAAAACCACAATTACAGCGGTAGCACATATAGCGATGAAACCGTTACGCTGATGTACTTCGAGTATAAAACTTACACAGATCAAGTCTTTAAAATAAAGACAACGGCTCAAGGATTAGAAAAGGCTATTGAAAAAACAGATGAGTTTAGCCCCCCGGAAAACGATACATTTAAAAAAGTATCTAGAAGTATAGAGGTTATTTACTCTGGTGTTAAAGTGCTAGGTACTAATAAGCTTATAAAGTGGGAATTAGCGGAAAACATTACTAGGCCATACGCTGACACAACAAAAGCTATAATGAATTATAGTATCTGCGCGCCTAGAATATATAAAGGTAAAATAGAATCTTTAGTTAGCCGTATTACAGGCTTTGCCGATATGATTCAACTTACTCATCTAAAGCTGCAACAAGTTATGTCTAGAATAGTGCCAGATGGTGTATTTTTAGATATGGATGGCTTAGCTGAAGTTGATCTAGGTAATGGAACAAACTATAACCCGGCCGAGGCGCTTAATATGTATTTCCAAACTGGTAGTGTAGTAGGTAGATCACTTACTCAAGACGGGGAACTTAACAGAGGGAAAGTACCTGTTCAAGAACTTTCTTCTTCTTCCGGTCAAGGCAAAATATCCTCTTTAATTAATACATACCAGTATTATTTACAAATGATTAGGGATGTAACTGGGCTTAACGAAGCAAGAGACGGCAGTAATCCAGATAAAAACGCATTAGTAGGTCTTCAGAAATTAGCAGCTGCTCAATCCAACGTAGCTACTAGACACATACTACAGGCTAGTTTGTATTTGACGCTTAGAACTTGTGAGAACATTTCTTTAAGAGTTGCGGATATGCTTGCATTTCCTTTAACTAAAGCTTCTTTAGATTCAAGTGTATCCATATATAACTCTAAGGTGTTAGAAGAGATGGCTACATTAAATCTTCATGATTTTGGAATTTATTTAGAACTAGAACCGGAAGAAGAGGATAAAGCTAAGCTAGAGCAAAACATACAAGTAGCGCTACAATCTGGCCAAATATTTCTAGAAGACGCTATAGACATCCGTAACGTAAGTAATCTTAAGTTAGCAAATCAAATGCTAAAGTTTAGAAGACTTAAGAAGCAGGAAGATGATCAAGCTGCTCAACAAGCGAACATACAAGCTCAAGGCCAAGCCAACGCTCAAGCTTCCCAAGCCGCTGCTATGGCAGAAGTGCAAAAACAGCAGGCATTAGCAGAAACAAAAATACAGATAGAGCAAGCAAAGTCTCAATTTGAAATTCAAAAAATGCAGCAAGAAGCGGAACTTAAAAGAGAGCTTATGCAAGTAGAGTTCCAATATAACATACAACTTGCTCAAGCGCAAGGCAACGCTAAGAAAGAATCTGAATCTTTTAAAGAAGATAGAAAAGACGAAAGAACAAAAATTCAAGCAACACAGCAAAGCGAATTAATTAACCAAAGAAAAAATGATTCGCTACCAAAAAACTTTGAATCAGCCGGGTTTGATAATTTAGGCGGATTTGGAATGGAGCAGTTTTCTCCTAAATAAAAACACTTATTAATTTTTATTATATTATATCATGTCAGAAACAGTTAAACAAGAAGGTGAATTTTCCTTAAAAGGAAAAGCGTCCCAAAACGAAGAAGTAAAAGAAACTCCGGTAACAAAAGAACCTATTAAGGTTAAGTTTGAGACGAAGCAAGAAAAACCGGAAGTCACAAAAGTAGTAATTAAAAAAGAAAACGAAGAAAATGCCGTTCAAGAGCAAACAACAGATGAAGTTATGCTTCAAGATGAAAACTCCGAAGTGGGATTGCAAGAAGTGGTTGAAGGAGACAAAAAACCTGAAGAAGCTACCGAAGAAAAAGAAAAAGAAGTAGTTACAATAGGTGAACAACCTACAGAAGAACATAAAGCGCCGAAGGAAGCTGAAAGAGAAAAAGTTTTATTGCCTGATAGTGTAAAGAAGTTAGTAGAATTCATGGAAGAGACAGGCGGTACTCTAGATGATTTTTCTAGGTTGAACGCTGATTACAGCAACATTAACTCTGATGTTTTACTTAAGGAGTATTACAAACAAACAAAGTCACATTTAGAACCTGATGAAATTAACTTTTTATTAGAAGACACTTTTGACTTTGACGAAGATATTGATGAGGAGCGAGACATCCGCAAAAAGAAACTCGCAAAAAAAGAAGAGGTTGCAAAAGCAAAGAAGTTTTTAAACGGCTTAAAGGATAAGTACTACTCGGAAATCAAGTTGAGACCCGGGGTTACCAAAGAGCAAACAGAAGCTACTGAGTTTTTTAATCGATATAATGAAAGTCAAAAAAAAATAGAAAAGCAACACACACAGTTTACTAACGACACTAAAAAAATGTTTTCCCAAGATTTCAAAGGTTTTGATATTAAAGTTGGAGAAAAACTATTTAAGTATGGTGTACAAAACCCTGAAAAAGTTGCAGAAAACCAATCTGACATTAATAATCTAATCGGGAAGTTCCTGAATGACAACGGTGAATTAATAGACACGAAAGGTTATCACAAAGCTATTTATGCTGCTGAAAACGTTGACACTATTGCAAAGCATTTTTACGAGCAAGGCAAAGCTGATGCTATTAAAGATGTTACTGCAAAATCTAAAAACATTAATACAGATGCTAGGCAAGGCGCTCCTTCTGATATTAATATTGGAGGAATAAGAGTGAAAGCAATAAGCGGCGTTGATTCTTCAAAACTTAGAATAAAAAAGAAATTTTAACATTAAACAATTACCAAAATGGGATCAATTAACAACGCGTTTGGATCAATCGTACCATCGCAACAACAACAACTATTAAACACCAACTTCTTGTCTTTCGACAGCGCAACAGGAGGAGGAACTTTTGCACAACAGTATTTACCAGAAATTTACGAAAACGAAATTGAGCGTTACGGAAACAGAACTCTCTCTGGATTTTTGAAAATGGTAGGAGCTGAAATGCCTATGTCTTCTGATCAAGTAATTTGGTCTGAGCAAAACAGATTGCATATTGCTTACACAGGTGTAGACGTGGTAGACGCATCTGCTAACACTTTGAGCATTGATGTATCTCCTGCTGATGTATCTAACGTAATTTCAGTAGACTCTACTATTGTTATTATCAACGAGCAATCCGGAGCTGAGGTAAAAGCTGTAGTAACCGCATCTGACGTTTCTAACGGAAACTTGACAGTAGCACCTTACACTGTAGCAAACCTTGCAACTGGTTCTCTTTTCGCAGATACTAGTACTGCAAAGATTTTTGTATACGGTTCTGAGTACGCAAAAGGATCTACTACGCCTAACATTGTAAGTGTAGAGCCAGAATTGACACAATTTTCTAACTCTCCTATTATCATCCGTAGCAAATATAGCGTTTCTGGATCTGACACTGCTCAGATTGGATGGGTAAACGTTGCTACTGAAGAAGGAGCTGACGGATACTTGTGGTACCTAAAAGCTGAATCAGAAACTCGCTTGCGTTTTGAAGACTACTTGGAAATGTCTGTAGTAGAAGGAGAAAAAGCAGCTGCTGGATCTGGAGCATTGACTAACGGAAACAAAGGTACTGAAGGTTTGTTTGCTGCTATTGAAGATAGAGGTAACGTATTTACTGGATTTACACCTGCAACCGGACTTGCTGATTTTGACGCAATCCTTAAAAACTTGGATACTCAAGGAGCTATTGAAGAAAACATGCTTTTCTTGAACCGTTCTGTATCTTTAGGATTTGACGATATGCTTGCAAGCCTTTCTGCTGGAGCGAACGGAGGTACTGCCTACGGATTGTTTGACAACTCTGAAGACATGGCTTTGAATCTTGGATTTACAGGTTTCCGTAGAGGATCTTATGACTTTTACAAGACTGACTGGAAATACTTGAACGACGCGTCTACTCGTGGAGCTTTGGCAACTGCTGCGGCATCTATCGAAGGAGCATTGATTCCAGCTGGAACTTCAACTGTATATGACCAAATCTTAGGAACTAACATCCGACGTCCATTCTTGCACGTTCGTTACCGAGCTTCACAAGCTGACGACCGTAGAATGAAAACTTGGTTGACTGGTTCTGTAGGAGGAGCATTCACATCTGACCTAGACGCAATGGAAGTAAACTTCTTGTCTGAAAGATGTTTGTGTGTACAAGGAGCTAACAACTTTGTACTTTTCAAAGCTGCTTAATAAGCGGTAAGTTATTGTAAACTTTACCCTCGTTGTATCTACGGGGGTAATTTTTACTTTTTTTAAATTATTTAATTATATTATATTATGGCAACAAAAAAACAAACCGCAAAACCTGCGGCTACACAAGTAAAAGAATCACAAGAAACAGCAGTTATTGATGCTCCTGTAAAACAAGTATCTGTTACCCCTAAATGGGAACAAAAAAACAGAACTTATATTTTAAAACACGGCAAATCGCCTTTAACACATACAATTCCATCTAAGCATACCACTAAGTATTCTTTGCTCTACTTCGATAAAGAAGAAGGTATTCAAAAAGAACTTAGATATGCTACAAATCAATCTTCCCCGTTCAAAGCAGAACAAAAAGGAGAAGCTACTATTGGACACATTACTTTTGAAAACGGTTCACTAATGGTACCTAAAGAAAAGCAAAACTTGCAAAAGCTTTTGTCTTTATACCACCCGTTAAAAGATAAACTTTATTTTGAGTTTGACAATGTAGAAGTAGCAGAAGATGAGTTAGACACTCTGGAATTGCAAATAGAAGCTTTAAACGCAGCCAAAAGCATGGACATTGACCAAGCAGAGGCTATTATGCGTACAGAGGTAGGTTCTAAGGTATCTAAGATGAGTTCTAAAGAGCTTAAAAGAGACTTACTATTGTTCGCACGTAACAATCCTTATTTGTTCTTAGATTTAGCTAATGACGAAAACGTGGGATTACGTAATTTAGCAATCTTAGCAACCGAAAATAACATTATTACTTTGTCTCAAGATCAAAGAACATTTTCGTGGACTTCAAACGGCAGAAAGCTAATGACAGTTCCTTTTGATGAAAACCCATATTCAGCTATGGCAGCGTTTTTTAAAACAGATGAAGGAGTAGAAGTGTTTAAGTCAATAGAGAAAAAATTGAAATAACACGTAATATAAAATATAAGCCGGTCGATAAAATTGGCCGGCTATAATATAACAATAACCCTTAAATAAATTAGTAACCTTAAACAAAAACAAAATGGCTATAAACGTAAATGATGTTTATAAATCTGTTTTAGTAGTCCTAGAGCAGCAAAAAAGAGGTGTTATTACACCTAACGAATTCAACAGAATCGCTGCTCAATCACAGCAGGAGATCTACAATCAGTATTTTGACGACCTAAACCAATTACTAGGTATGGCTCAAACATCGCTCGCTTATGCCGATAGAATGGCTTTGTTAGATGAGAAGATATCTTTGTTTAAGAAAACTTCAGCTGCTATTTCTGAGTCAGGCGGTTTATACGCTGTTCCAAGTGATGTACACGAATTAGGCTCTGTAATATATAACAACAGAGAGGTTCAAAGAATACAACAGTACGAGGTTTTCACTACAAACGCCTCACCTTTAACTGCGCCAACTGAACACTATCCGGTGTACACTTATGAAAACAAAAACCTAAAGTTATTTCCTGATAGCTTAAGTAGCACTGTGACTATCAACTATTTAAAGTCTCCTGCTGCTCCTAAGTGGGGCTTCGATATAGACAATGAACTCGGCCACTACGTGTACAATCCTTACGCTTCCACAGATTTCGAAATACATTCTTCAGACCAACCTCTATTAATAGATAAAATATTAGGTTACGCTGGCGTTATGACTAAAGACCAATTCGCAATGTCTTTAGCTAACAACAAGGAACAACAAATTAACGTTAACGATCAAAAATAATAAAAAATGGCAACTACACCAACAAACGCTTTTATATCGTTAAACGATGTAATAAACAACTTTATAATCTCTTACACTGGACCAGGTAAATTAATACCAGATTCTAAAAGAACAGAAGTAGTATTCCACGCTAGGAGATGTCTGCAAGAGTTTGCATACGAAACCTTAAAAAGCCAATTCTCAACTGATGCAGCAAATGTACCCGCGACTTATCAGCTTCCTGCTGACTTTGTTAGCGTAATTGAAATTAAAGTGGGTAACGTTGTTTACACCGAAGCAGCAACAAGTCCTGCATCGACTCAGTATTCTATCAACTACACTACTAAGGTCGTAACTTTTAATACCGGGAATGTAGGGAGTGCTAACTTTGTACTAACATACCTATCTAACTCTCTCACAAACGACGAGACTGCAGCTATACCTAAACTAGCGGAAGAAGCATTGTATTCTTGTATGGTGTACGCTATTCTAGCAAACAGAGAAAACACAAATCCAAACTTGCTACAAAGACTATTAATAGAAAAAATTGACAAACTAGAAAAGTCTAAATCTAGATTAGTTTTCACTAATTTTTCTGAATAAAATAAAATAAAGATGGCGATAAACGTAGATACGGTATACAGAACCGTTTTGCTGGTTCTCAATAAAGAAAACAGAGGATACATAACACCTGACGAGTTCAACAAAACAGCTACTCAGGTACAGCTTGATATTTTTGAGCAGTACTTCGACGACTTGAATCAGCAACTACGCGTGCCTCAACAGGGCAATGACTATGCTAACAGACAAAGAGCAATCGAGCAAAAGCTAGCTCCTTTTAAAGGATATGGCCAGTGTGAGTATACTGGAGTAACAACTCCTAATGCCACTGTGAACGATAAAACTTTTGCAATACCTGTAGTGGACGGTAGAGGTAATACGGTTATAAACTCAGGGCTTGAACCTGTGGACACGCCAGCTAACCCAACCGCTAATCCACCTGTGTTAGCAGAAACTCAAGTAGCTTTTTACAAGCTAGGTACTGTTTTTTATGAAAACTCTAATACTTTAAACTCGGAAATACAATTAGTCACTAGAGACGAATATAATAGTCTTAACAAGTCTGAATTGACAGCTCCTTCTGTATACTCGCCTATTTTCATGTATGAAGACTATCGCTTGGCAATAGCTCCCGATACAATAAACGACGACGTATACGCTAGTTTCATAAGAAAACCTAGAAACGTTGTATGGAACTTTTCATCAAACAGCGAAAATAACAATTCGTATTCTTGGAATCCAACCACTAGTACCAACTTTGAGCTATTGCAGTCCGAGCAAACAGAAGTCATAGTAAGAATACTTCTTTACAGTGGAGTTGTGGTAAAGGATTATCAGGTTGTTCAGTTAGCAATGCAGGAGCTGCAGCAAAAAGAAATAAACCAAAAAAATTAATAAATGGGGTTGATAACAGAAACTAATGCGCAATACTACTCGGGACAGCAAGCTTACGCGGCAACTACTAATGGATCAACTACTGAAAGCGTAGTATGGAAAGGCAATATAAACCTAAAGCCAACTATTCCGGGAGTTCAAAACGCCAACTACCAAGTCACTCTTGAAAATCAAGTGTTAACAGAAAACACTGACTACACGTTATCTAACAATGTAGTATCTATGACTAAAGAGCGGGTTGCTGGTCAGATATTTATTATACAATTACTAGAAAAAGCTATTGAAAGCAACTATGGAGGCTACGCTTATACGACGCTAGACGATATTATAAACAACTTTATTGTTGCATATGTAGGAGATGACAAGCTAGTACCTAGCGCAAAAAGAACAGAAATAGTTTTTCACGCAAAAAGAGGGTTGCAAGAGTTTAGCTACGATACATTAAAAAGTATTAAGTCTCAGGAGTTAACGGTACCGAATAGCTTAAGCATTGTCATACCTCAGGATTATGTGCAGCATGTTAAAATGTCATGGGTTGGTGATGACGGGGTAAAGCATATTATATACCCTACTACGCTAACAAGTAATCCGTCTAGCTTACTCGTACAAGATGCGGAAGGAATACCTTTGCAGGATAGCTTTAGCGAAAACATTGAACCAGGTAGCTCTATAACCGAAGAAAACTGGAAGAAAGCCAATAAAAACAAATTGTCAAATAAGTTTTTTGAAAACAATAGTGATGCTAGAATAGGCGATAGAGATAGTGCTTTTGGGCAAAGGTACGGATTGAATCCATCAACAGCTCAGTCAAACGGCTGGTTTACTATTAATTCTAGAGAAGGCAAAATATCTTTTTCTGCAAACTTAGTTGATAAAGTTATTATTTTAGAATACATATCAGACGGCTTGGCTTATGATGCTGATACTAAAGTTCCTAAACTAGCAGAAGAGGCTATGTATGCCCACTTAAGCTACTCTTTGCTAGCCGGAAGAATTAATCAGCCTGAATACGTAGTAAGAAGATTAAAGCAAGACAGAAGTGCTAAATTAAGAAACGCTAAAATTAGACTTTCTAATATAAATATTTCAGAGATTACCCAAGTTATGAGAGGTAAATCTAAATTAATAAAATAACAAATTAAATGGCTGAAATCAAAAACACTTTTTTAAGGTCTAAGATGAATCAAGACTTAGATGACAGGCTTATACCTAAAGGAGAATACCGTAGAGCTGTAAATGTCTCTATAGGTAAATCAGAAGACTCAGATGTTGGAGCGTTAGAAAATATCATAGGTAACAATAAAGCATCTGATTCTAAACCATACTCTGATACGTTCGATATAATAGGTTATTATAGCGACAACACAAACAATAGAATTATTACTTTTGTAACAAACTATACAGATAGCTATGTGGATGGCCATTCTACGCATGCTTCTGTAGCTAATGAAGGAAGAGCCGCTTCAGGAGAAGAGCTTTTTGATTGCCATATATGCGTTTTTAGTAAAGCTGATAATTCTTATAAAAAAATAGTAACTGGTGATTTTTTAAATTTCTCAAAAAGCGACAGCGTTTTAGGGGTTAGCTTGATTGAGGACTTGTTGTTTTTTACAGACAACAGAAACCAACCTAGAAAAATAAACATATCTAAAGCTTTTGGTGATATTAATTATTACAAAGAAGAACATAATATATCAGTAGCTAAGTACAGCCCGGTTGATCCTATAAGCCTGGTTAAGGTCGCAAAACATAAAGTGTCAATAGCAAATACCGCTGATAGAAAACAAATGACTTTTTTAACGGCTAGCGAACTTTCTGACGTTGAGGTAGGTATGACGGCTATAGGCACATCTTCTACTTCTACAGCAGCAATTGTAGGCTTAGAAGCTGCTGACTTTGTGACAGTGGAATCTATTGTAGGAAATGTAGTTACTACTAAAAAGCAATCCGCAGGAGATCCATCTTTTAATTTAGTAGCAGGAGACGAAGTGACTTTTTTAAAGTCTACCATGAGCAACGAAGAAAATAACGACGATTGGCCTGGGGATCCTAAGTTTATGGAAGAAAAGTTCATAAGATTTTCTTATAGGTTTAAGTTTGACGACGGTGAGTATTCTTTAATGGCTCCTTTTACTCAAACAGTTTTTGTGCCCAAACAAAAAGGTTATTTTTTTAACGGAGACGAAGACAGTGCTTTTAGGTCTACTATAGTGGATTTTATGAAAAACGAAATAAACAACGTAAAGCTAATAATTTCTTTACCTTCAGAAGGGGAAAATATAAAATCGGATTACAAAATATCTAATGTTGAAATTTTATACAAAGAATCTGACGAATCAATAGTTAAAGTATTGGAAAGCGTAAGTTCTTCTGATATAGAAAGCTTTTTTCCTGAAACAAACCAGTATGTATACGACTACCAGTCTAGAAAACCTTTTATAAACTTGACAGAAGCGGATGTCACAAGAGTATACGACAAGACACCTGTTAGAGCGCTTGCCCAAGAAGCCACAGGCAATAGGGTCATGTACGCTAACTTTTACGACAAGTATACACCCCCTAAAAATATAGACTACAATGTTGGGGTTTTTGAAAAACTCACAGCAACAGATTATAGTTTTATAGAATACCCAAACCACACCGCTAAACAAAACAGAAATTATCAAGTAGGTTTTGTTTTGGCTGATAAGTTTGGTAGACAGTCTCCGGTTATTTTATCCCCTATAGAAACAACCCCTAGTTCCTCTCTTATTGGTGGGTCAACTATTTATCACTCATATCCCAATAGCAACAACTCTGTAAAAGAATGGTTCGGGGATCAAATACAACTTAGGGTTAATAAAGTTATATCAAGCGGAATAGAAGGTGGGCAGCCTAACATAATTAATGGAGAACCCGGTCTTTACGCTATTCCTATAAAAAGTAGTGGTACAGGGGATGGGTTTGCGGTAGCTACCGCTTCTTTTACTGACGCGACTCAAACACAATTCCAGTACACTATAGAAACCCTAAACCCTGCAGGTGACGGTCCAAACAAAAATACAAACTACCCTACAGTAGGTAGTTACTTGCGCGGGCTTAATAGAGACTACGTAAAGGTTACTGGAATTAGCGGAAGTGGCGGAGGAGTTATCGTTATAGCAGACGGAGCTATAAGTGACATTTATCTGAAAAAAACTTACTTACCCGCTACAGAGCATGATTTAAAATTTGCCTTTAAAATAAACTCAATCGGGTGGTATTCTTACAAGGTAGTAGTTAAGCAACAAGAGCAAGATTACTATAATTGTTATTTACCAGGTATATTAAACGGCTATCCAGTCGCACAAAGCGGTACCCCGTACCCTGCGTCCGAAGACGGAAAGACTGCTCATGCCGTTTTAATAAATGACAATATAAATAAAATACCCAGAGACCTTGTAGAAGTTGGGCCAGAACAAAAACAATATAGAAGCTCTGTAGAGCTTTATGGTAGAGTTGAAAACTTTTATACAGCAGGAAGTCCTAGCATTACCAGTAACCGACAGTATTTTCCAGCTAGAAAATCAGACTTTGCAACTACTATTGCAGACGCCGACGACTTGGACATGTCTTACGCCACCATCCACGGGTCCTCAGCAGGCAACTTTTACCAAGGAAACACCAACCCGCTTATAGCTAGAATATCTACTTTATCCGGGGAGATTGGAACAACTACCGCTCAAATGATTCCTTTATTAGCTGTTTACGAAACTAGCCCTCAAACATCTTTACTTGATATATTTTGGGAAACAACAACAACCGGTTTAATATCTGATTTAAACTCTAATATACTTGGAGGATACGAAGGCCCTACTAGTCTTTCGGATACAAATTTTCAATTTAATGAAAACCAGATAAAGGTATCCGGTACTAGTTCTACTACAGGCGATCCAAATTCCCCTTATATCACAGACTACTTTTGGCCTTTAACTTTTGAAGGGGAAGAAGTAACAAACACCGGAGGAAATTCTGCTGCTATAGGAGAACTGAGCAGTTATATTGGTCCTAGTTTTACGGTAACTAACGCTAATGACTTGGATGTCACAAGTAGTTTTTTCATAGAGCAAGACCTTACTGCTGGCTCAAGTACTTTCGGAGCGTACAGAGTTAAACTAATGAATTACCTTCACTTTGGATCCGACCCTCTTTTAAGGCAATTTACTTTCAGGTTATCAGTTTTTTTAAACGAAGGCGCGTGGTCTCCTGAGTTTACTTTTCAGGGGTCAATGGAAAACACTTCTCCTTATATGTATCAATCATCGAATAATGCTCCTATCCCTTCTGGTAGCTTAGAAGATATAAGCATTGAGGCAGGTTTTGGCTACACTCACATAAATGTAAGGTTGAACAACGTAGCAGCTATAGCACCGGGGTTGTTAAGCAACGGAGTAAACATTAATGCGCCGGTCGATACCAAATTACAAGAAGTAGGTGTTTATATGACTGAAGCACCTAAAAAAAGAAAAAGCTCAGATAACGATATGTTTATAGGAGTTCAAAGCTCTAGCGGATCAAATAGCGCGCTAAAGATGAGAAGTAGGCACACTAGCACCAATGCTTCTGAAAACGGAGGTGTAGATGTAGGTGAGTACGACTATACGTTTGAAATTAAAGACGCTTTATCAGCTCTTGGTACCGCAGGTGCTTCTGGTCTAGCAAACAACGGGGAAGTAGGAACACCGGACACGGATACAATAACTTATACTCAAAAAATAAGAATTAAACCGCAAGCAATAAAAGCCGAATCAAAAACTCCCGGCATAGTAAAAGCTATCAATGGGACACTTGACCCGACTCCCGCTTATCGTCAAATAGGAAGTGTTTCAAGTTTCAACGATAGCACGGAAAGACGGACTTTCCAATGGTATATAGGAGGAGACAGTCAACCTAGTAGACCTAGCAGTGCAGATCAGTTTTCTGGTCCAGATGATCCAAACGACTCCAACAACCCTTCTCCAACCGATTGGGGTCCTACAAGACTAGGAACAATACCGTTTCAAGGTGTTAGCGATTCGCGAGGAGGCGGAACTTCTGGAGCAATACAGTTAGATTTAATGCTAGAATCAAAAGCGCCTTATCCATATAACGGACTTCCCTACTCTACAGCGGAATGGACTATATGGTACAGGTCAAATGCGACAGCTACTTGGGGCTCCGCTATAGATACTAATAACCGCACTTTTAACGGGACAAACGCAGCAATGAATTCGTATGCAGACCCTGGTACAACGGCTTCTACTAAAGTTTCATCTGTAAACGCTGTACTTGCTTTTGATAGAAAAGGAGAGTACTTTATACAAGCCAAAATAGGGTCTTTTCTTAACTCACAGGGAGCGGTTTGGGTAAATGTTAACGATGCTAATTACCCTACGTGCGTACCTTGCTTTGGAAAAAACTTGATAGACGATGCAACCAGTTCAGAGCAAAATGTGGGATGGTTTAAGCATTTGTATAGTGCGGCTACTGATTCAAGTGCCCACTGCGCAACCAGTGTAACGGAAGTAGGATACGGTAGAACACCTTACACTAGCATACTTACTCAACTTTACGCGGACACCGATTTTGATTCATTTTTGACAGCAAACTCTGGAAAAAGAGCTTACCAGTACGACCCAGGAACAGGTTTTGCAACTTTAACAAGTAACCAAGTTGCTGTTATAGGAGGAACAAATTCAAGGAGGCAAGCCAAGTTCAAAAGTATGAGTCAGGTAAGCACTACCGTTAATGGTGAGGTTGACGCTAATGGTTATAAAACAAATAAGTTTTTTATAGACACTTCTAGCTCAGGGCTACTTAATTTTTCCAGTAATGGACCAACGGGTACTGTTTCAGGAACAGCGACGAGATTGTCTTGCCAAACCAACACATTTAACACTGTTTTTCAAAAATATAATTTCGAACACTACAGCTATTAGTTAAACGCAAGTAATTAAGATTATAAATAAGTAATAATAACATATGTCAGCAATCTTAAATTTAAAGTATTTCAACTCTTTTTGGTTAAAAAAAATGGAAACAGTTACCACTTCAACAGGTGGGCCTATTGACCAATCTACTTTACCAGGAAACTTTCCTGCTAACGCTTCTCAAGACTGGTACATTGAAGAATCCAGAATAAAAGGCGGGTATAATAACACTTCTGTGGATCTTGGAGTCAAAGCTTACCTAGTAGAAGAAGAGTCGAATCAAAAGCATAGGTTTAATTCTATTATATATTCTGGCGTTTTTAATTCAAGAACTGGTATAAATAGAACTAATGTTTTTTCTGTAGCTGAAGACATAACCAAGTCGGCTGACCCTGCTAATGGATCGATACAAAAATTATACGCTGAAGATACAAATTTAATAGTTTTACAAGAGGATAAAATAAGTAGAGCTTTGATAGACAAAGACGCGATATATTCAGCGGAAGGAAACGCTTCTTTAACATCGTCTAATTTAGTTGTTGGTCAAATTTTACCTTATTTAGGTAATTACGGAATAAGCACTAACCCTGAGTCTTTTGCGGTTTACGGATATAAAAAATACTTTACAGATAAAAAAAGAAATGCTGTTTTAAGACTTTCCAGGGACGGTTTAACGGAAATATCTTCGTACGGTATGCGGGATTTTTTTAGAGATAACTTGAGTTCTTTATCTAAGTCAGACAAGATAGTAGGCGGATGGGATATACACAATAAAAATTACGTGGTATCATTACAGCAAGGCGATACAAGCTACAGCACTTTATGCTTTGACGAAGCCGCTAAGGGATGGACTAGCTTTTTCAACTATAGACCGAAATTTGTATTAAGCCTTGATTCTTGTTTTTACTCAATTTTTGAAGGAGATATTTGGAAACATTATGAACTTGATCAAGACAAAGCAGATCAAAGAGGGGTTTTTTACGGTACAAAGTTTAATTCTCAAGTTTCTTTCGTTTTTAACGACCAGCCTTCTTTAATAAAAAGTTTTAAAACAATAAACTACGAAGGAAGCAGCGGTTGGCAAGTAGAAGGAATTAATACCCCCACCTTCACGGGTTTGCCTATAGACAAAGCTATAGATATCAGTACAGGGACTCAAACACTTTTAGACATGCAAGCTAGTTTGTTTGAAAATAACTTTAAAATAAAAGAAAATAAATACTTTGCTAGTATAATAAACAATAGCCCTGTTGGAGCAGGAGATATAGTTTTTGGATCAAGTCAGTCAGGTATTAAAGGATTTTTCGCAAATATAACAATGAGTGTTGATAATAGTCTTGTTGGGAAAAGAGAGTTATTTGCAGTTTCTACAAACTATTCGGATTCATCGTACTAAATTATAATAATTAAAAAAATATAAAAACATGGGATTTTTAACCGCTTTTGCAGTAGGAAAATTTATCGTTAAAGGCATCGATGCCATCAGTAAAAACCAAAAAAAGAAAAAAGCCGACAGAGACTTAAGAACTGCAAAAAAACAACTTAAAGACTTTGAAGATAATCGCCAAAAAGTTGTAAACCCTTATGAAGGGTATGAAAACCTTTCTTCCTTAATGGAAAACAACAGCGCACTAGCTCAAGATCTTGGAGCTATGGTTACTAATCCTTATAGCAACCTTTCAGTTGCTACTCAAGCGGCTGAGTTTCAAGCTGAAGAAGCAGATATTGCTTTAGCTAACACACTTGATACTTTAAGAGCAAGCGGGGCTAGTGCTGGAGGAGCAACAGCTTTGGCTCAAGCGGCTTTGCGAAGCAAAAAAGGTATAGCTGCATCTATAGAAGCACAAGAGTCTAAGAACGAAATGCTAAAAGCTCAAGGAGAAGAAAGAGTTAATAATCTTCAAATAGCAGAAAAGCAAAGAATTCAAAACATTGAAATGGATCAAGCTGAAAGACTGCAAGACGTTCAATTAAGCGAAGGACAAAGAATTCAGGAATCTGAAGCCTTAGGTAAAGACTACGTTTTCCAAGAGCAAGAAAAAAGAGATTTAGTGCAACTAGATAGACTGCAGACTGCAATAGACGGAAACATTGAAAACGTCGAAGCTGCTACAAAGGCTAGAAATGAATCTATAGGAGGTTTTGCTAAAAATGCTTTTGGAGAAATCACGCCTTGGCTCCAAGGCAAAAAAATAAAGTTACCATTTTCAAAACAACCACAATAATATGTCATATCAAAACCCAAGACAACTAAAGAAAACGTATGAAAATCCAACTCTTGATGCGCTTATTGAGAAATTCGATGAGGTAACAAAAAAAGAAAGAGAAGGGCAAGAAAAAATACAAAAGTCTATTGATGAACAAGCTGTGCTAACAGCTAACAACTTAGGAAAAATTAATGTACCGGGCAATGACAGATTAGACCAAGAATTTGGTCAAATAACGGTTTTACCTGATCACTCAGAACTAACTCAATTGATAAAAAACGCAGGAAATCTTAGCGGAGATCCTGAAGCTAGATTAAAAAACACGCTAGCCCAAGAAAAAATTAAATCAAAGGTTGGTGATTATCAAGGCTTGCTGACAACATTAGAATTTATGTCTAAAAAGTTAGTTTCATCTTCTGCTTTAAATTCCGGCGAAGAAGGCTCTTTAAGCAAAACGACAGGAAAAAGTGTAACGAATGTACTTAACCAGTACAACCAAGGCGGGAAAAACCTACAATTTACGAAAGAAAATGGACAAATTTTTCTAGGCGAAATGATTGAAGGCGGAGATAAAATAAACTTAACCGAAGCTGCTTTTACTATAGGCAGAGGCGATGAAGTAATAAAAACTTCAATACCAATAAAAAACTACGAAGAAGTAGCAGCTAAAACCATAACAGACCCAGCTATAGCTTCTTGGAAATCTACAGTTAACACAGATATACCTTTAGAAAACGGAGGAGTTAGGTCTGTAGTAGAAGTTAAAATAGACAAAAATTTAGCTAAAAAAGAATTAATGGAAAACGGAAGTTTTGATTGGATAAAAGATAAAACAAGTTACGTTTTAGCTAACCAAGTATGGGTTGACAAAATGGGGCGGGAAACACTTTTTAACCCCGCAGATGAAAACCATGAGCTAGCTATAAAAGAATTTTTAGTTGAAGATACGCTGAAAAACGTAATACCTCAATCAGAGTTAAAATCAGACGCAATTTTTAAGCCTAAAACAGTTAAAAAACCGCCAGTTAAAAAGAAAGAAAAATTACCAGCTAAGGTAAACTATATATTAGAAGGATTAGGGAGTTTAAAAGACAAAGAGGTAGGAACTTCTTTCAATTACAGTAAAACTTTACAGGTGAAAAAAACAGGTGAAAACGAGTGGAGTCTTTTTGACACAGTTACTGATGCTGGTGGAAATAATAGTCAAAAACTAGTAAGAACAGTATCAGACCCTTTGGAACTAAGAGGAGAATTTGGAGTTCAACACCCGTCTTTAATAGTAACTGCTAAAAACGAAAACAACGAACAAACTGGAAATTACGACGAATACATAGATATACTTCTTAAATAGTAGCAAATAATAAAACAACAAACAACAACTAATAATGGCTTTACAAAAAGACTTAGACCCAATTAAAGAGAAGCTTAAAAAACTTGCGGCTGAATTAGTGGCGCAAGGCATCTCTGACCAAGAATTAAAAGAAAAACTTAAACAAGAAAAAGAAAAACTTTTACCGACAAAAAAAGATCAACTACAGGAAACGGGTGCGGCTGTAGAAGTAAACGAAGCATCCGATACGGTATCCAGTTCGGAAGGTGGTTCTTCGGACTCACAAGTTGAAACCAAGGCTCCTGTACAAAAAATAGAAGAGGTTGCTGTCGAACAAGACAAACCAGATCCTATTAAAAAACCCGATATAAAGGATCAAAGTAAAGTAGGGGCCATGCAGCTGTACGAAAACATGTATAGCAACAGCGGTTTTGAATTTGAAGATTCTTTAATGGCCGGTAGCGTAAACGTGCTTGCTCCAAACGGTGAAAGCCAAAGGTTTAGGGTTGAGTCAGGAGGTGGTCGAAAAGGAAAAAAAATTACCGACTGGACTTCTGTTGACAAGTTTATCGAAGAAAACAACGATAAAGAAGCTTGGGACGCAAGTAAAAAACAAAGAAAATCTTTAGCGAGCATCGTAGAAAATATTGTAGAAAGAGAAGACTACTATAATTTTTTAGACCTTGAAGGTGTTGCTATAAAAGATAATGAAGATTTATACTATAATCACCCAGAAGTTGTAGAAGGCATTGAAAAAGAAGCTATCAAAAGGTACAATCAGTACAATGTACAGGATAGCGAAAAAACTTTTTTTGGAGACAGTGCTTTTCAAGTTTCAGGTATAACTGACAATAGGCTTAAAAAGATTACAAGTCAAGCAATTCAAACAGAAATTCAAAAAGATAAAATATTTGATCTTAAGCAAGAAGAAGATTTAATAGTAAAAGAAGCTGCTGATAATTTTAACGGTAGCACTAATTCTCTTGTGGACTACTACACTAAAATAGGAGCTTTAGGTATAAGCAATCCTACTGAAAAAACTATAGCTTCCAACTGGAGCACTGTTTATAACCTTCAGCAAAAACTAAAAGGAAAAGAACTATCTACTACGGAAAGACTAGCTTTTGAAAATCAGTTAGCAGACGCTTCTCAAAAAGCAAAGGCTTTAACTAAGCAATACATAGACCCGAATAATTCCGTGTTGTTTAATTTTGAAAATAATACGACACAAGTAACATCTGAACCAGACCCCGAAGGTAAATCTATAAACATTACAAGCGCGGTAGAGTTAGCTAGGGCAGAGTTAGCAAACTTAAAAAGTACGGATTTTGGATCTTTGCAAAGAAGATACGTAGTTAACAGCATGGAGCTAAGTGACGTTGAAAAAAGATTAAACAAAGAGTATGAAGTAGTACAAAGCGACGGTACAAAAAGAGTATCTTCTTTAAGAAGCTTAGTTGGGCAGTACATAAGAGGTGAAGGAAAATTTGGCGGGGCTATGACCGAAGGCTTAAAAGCTTATGGTGAAAAATCAGAAAACTCAGAAAGCGGCACTATTCAAGAGGTTTTAGACAAAACTACCATTGGCTTAGCAGCAGAGGAATACCTACAATTGAAAGGTGAAGCTGAAGCTCTTAAGCAAATGTACTTACTAAACATTGACCCTGGTAGTGTAGAAAGAACAGGTTTTTTCGGAGCTTTAGGAGAAAGCTTTTTGGAGTCGGTTTCTTCTCCTGACGTAGTAGATTACTACACTGGTAAAAATAGCTCTGACTTGTTATTTACGGCGCAGTCCGTAGGTAATGAAGTGGGTATAGAGTGGAACAAGAAACAAAAGAAAAACTTTGAAGAAACAACCTCTGAGTTCGTAGGAACTTCTTTAGGGGGGCTGCCTGTATTAGCGGCAGAATTTGCGGTAGCTAATGTTGCTGCAGGAGTAGCTCTCGGAGCAACGGGTCTAGAAGCTGGGTTAACCGCTCTAAAAGTAGGTAAATACTACAAAAAGGGTAGGAAAGTCGCTATGACTTTAGATGAAATTACAACGGCTGCCGCTGCAGATGGTTACAAAGGGTCTATTCTTAGTAAGCCTGTACAAACATGGATTAAAAACCAACCTACTATTACTAAAGTAGGGGGTGGGGTTGTAGATCAAGGCAAAGCTTTGTTTGTTGATTCTATGGTAGAAGGGTTGAAAATGGAAAGCGTAATGGGAGAAGGCGGGTTTGCTATGGGAGCAGCTTTTTTACCAGCAGCCTCTTTAACTAATAAACTAATAGGTAGATTAGGCTTAGGGTTTAAGGCTAAAGGCGCTTTCGCTCCTTTAAATGATATAGTTTTGAAACCGGCTAAAAGCGGGCTTGTTATGATACCATCTGCAGAAGGAGGTGCTGCTATTGAAGCGGCAATAGAAAATTTCGCAGGAGGGGAAAGTTTTGGAAAGTATATAGACGAAAACTTTAAAGGAGAGTTTTATGGAGAAGGCGGTATAGGTAGAAGACTGCTTGGGCATGCTGTTGCCGGATTTGGTCTTTCATATTCTCATTTAAACCCTAAAACCGTGTTTAAAAGCTTAAAAGAGCAAAAAGTCTTAAGAGCTAATGCTATAACGGAATACAAAAATATACAAAATAGAATAAAACAAGAGCAGCTTCTAGAAGGTAGTGAATCTAGAATTGATTTACTGGAACAAGAAGGAGCTAAGCAATTAGAAGTGTACACACTAGCTAATAACTTTATATCCAACGCTTACGCCTTAAACGCAGCAACAGACCCTCAAACAAGCGCTAAACAAGCCCAAAAAGATATTCAAAAAGCTAGGCAAGATTTTAAAAAACTTACTGGCAAAGAAATGGATATGAACTTTTCTATTGAAATGCAAGGAGAAGGAATGGACGGTAAAGCGGCTTCCGCTACTAAATTGGAAAACGGGACTTGGGACGTAAAAGTTGATGCTAGAAAATACCATAAAGGCATATTTGGACATGAGCTTGGTCACTTTTACTCAGACGTGTTTAAAATAAACGACTCTGAAGGTTTAGGCAAAATTGTTAATTTTGTAAATGAAACAGTAAAAAAGACTACTGGGACAGATGTAAAAGCTTTAGTTAACTCTAAGTACGAAGGAAAGCAAGATGCTGAAACTCTAAACGAGGAGTACATGATGGCACTTGTTGAAACGCTTGGTAAAAACGATAGTAGCGGGCTTGTAAACAAAAATGCTTTTGGAGATATAGCAAATAGCTTAAAAGGTCTTTACGAACGTAAAATGAAACCTTTTTATAAAGAAGGGAACGTTCCTGAGATGAGAATAGAAAGCCCGCAAGAACTATTAACTCTTTTACAAAGAATATCAAAAGGTGCTGGAAAAGGAGGCAACGTTAAACAATGGCAACAGCTTCAGGGTCTATATATTCAAAACAAAAAGATTTTTAACGGAAAGTCAAAAGAAGTACTAGGGGAGTACGGTTCTGAAAATGTATCTGCTGAAATTGAATCTCAAATGGATGCGCTAGAAGAAAAGCTTAATGAC
>ENA-UZWR01002499-UZWR01002499.1-metagenome-genome-assembly--contig:-Day-1-25m-contig-2499_pt1 | contig 23414 bp, 14 predicted proteins | sample MGYA00260337_ERZ794897 | MGnify/ENA metagenome assembly ERZ794897 | reverse complement strand
TTAAAATCTGTAAGTTCAGTAGATACACACATAATAACTTTATGTAGGTCTCCATTGCGCTCGTTAAGAAAGGTTTGAAAATCTTTAATAATCATAGATTATATATCTTTGCCTTAAAACTATGAAGGGAATACTTCAATAGTTCTTTCTTCTCGAACTAGATCTGCCCATACTCCAGAGTATCTAGTTCCTTTTACTATATGATTATCAACCCAGTGATAATTACCACCTCTAGGTTTTTCCATTAGTAGGCCATGATATTTAAAGCCATGTTTATTTAACCAAGTCTCTGTAATCTCTCTTACCTCTTCAGTTCTTGAAGTAAAGAATGTAATTACATGTCCTTCGTCATACCATTTATTAAGTGTTTCTACAGCACCTTTATATGGTAATACTACTGACATTCTTTCTGGTTCTTCGTTTGGTACGTCGTCAGTAATTGTACCATCAATATCGATTAAGTAATTCTTAGCACCATTTTTTAAAATAGGCGATACTAAGTGTCCATCATCTCCAACAGTTTCGTTGAATGTAATCTCTTTTTTCATATTGTTTAATTGTTTAATTGTTTAAGGCTCATCGTGTGTTCTAATAAAAGATATAGCAACATATCTCTTACCCATTGTGATAGGTCTTGCACCATGTCTATGTGTCACCATTCCAGGATGGATTGATGCAGTTCCAACAGCAACAGGATTCACTAACCTTTGGTATTTAGGAAACCATGTTCCACCTCCAGAAAATTCATCGTTTAATTTTACCACTAATGTTAAGTGACTTCTATCATGATGTAATGAAAGGTGTGATTGTCTTTCGGTAGTATATCTTGCCATAAAGTTTTCATTTGAGAAACCTTCCCAGCTTTCGCCTTCAAGATCCCATAAATGAATACAAAGAGGTCTTACCACTTCATCTAATACTCTATTGTAAATTCCATCTAAACCAATATCACGTAATAATACATCATTAGTAGGATAGAATTCATGTCTATCAATAGTCCAATTGTTTTTAGCTTCTGCCATGGCGATAACTTCTCTACAAAAGGCAGGAGTAAATAATGGAAATTCATATATATTATCTCCTAAATCATCTACCATTAAATCCCATTCGCCTTTAGCGACAGATAGTGTTAAGTATTTTAATTTCCATGCTTCCCAATCAGAATCATCTAATATTGAAAAGTAAGGTGCTGCTACATCAGTTGTAGGAGTGCCCTCGTTATGTACGTATTCAGTTTGTGCCATATCTCGTGTTTGATTAGGAGAACCTTCTTGTGGTTCTATTGTAGATTCTTTCCATCCTCTTGATTGACCCATAAAATCTGGATCTCGTGTAGCAATAAGATTAAAGGATTGAGGAAATAAATTTGCAATATCTGCTCTTCTATGTGTATGTCCCAATGCACTTAAATATTCATCAACTGGAATTACATTCTCTCTTAATCCACCTGATAATAGTTTTTTAGCAACATTAGAATTCTTAACAATATATGCGTGCATATTATAGAAGTGTCTAGGCTTAACCCAGTTTTCATCTATTATATCTTCTTCTATATCTTTTTCAATAATATCTCTACCTAATAAGGCTACTTCCCATTCAGTGCTTGAATGAGGATCTGGTAATTTAGAAAGAGAATTACCTTCACCCATTAAAAAGTCTTCTTCTAATATTAATGATAAGCCCATGCCATCAAACATCATTCTTTCCCAAGCTTGTCTATGTGAAACTGCACATCCTACTTCACCTGGTAAGACTGGTCTTTGCCACCACTCGTTCCATGCATGTTCGCTATTTTCATCCAATTGATAACCAGGATAAACATTATATCCCTTTGGTATATCACCATCTCTACCATCAAATGCTTGTACTATTTCATAACTTGTATTAGCAAAGAAATCACAATCTTTTAATTTTTGTTCAATTAATTCTTGTTGTTTAGGATCTTTCTCTATCCCTAAGCTAATAATGTAGATTTTATTAATTCTCATTTTGTTTCTCTTTTATATAATTTGACAAGACCTGATACCATGAATGCCCTTGAGCATCCCATGTAAATCTTGTCTTAACTTTTTCCTTTCCATCTCTTGTGGCTTTTTCTATTATACCAGAGTCTGTCATACTTAATAATTGTATTGCATTATTAAACATTGTTTCATCCTCAGTCGTAGGCACAATAATCCCATCTTGTACTACGTATGGTAAAGCTGCAGTATCAGATACAATACAAAGAACGCCAGCTGCTTGCATTTCTAAAGCAGTAATACAAAATGTTTCTTCATATCTTGTAAGATACATCCAGTAACTAGCCTTTTGCATAGCAATATAAAGTTCTTCATGTGAACAAGAGCCCATATCTGTAACTCCTAAAGATTTTAACTCTTCTAATTTATCTAACACACCGCCCATATTATGCCAGTTCCTATCATCAATTACATGTGGATCAGAATATTTAGGATAGTATACATCTAACGTAGCTTCCGGTTTTATTTGTTTTACTTTCCACCAGTTTTCTAATAAATCAGTTAAACCACGATCTATTGCAGAAGACCAAATAAATTTATTAGGATCTTTAGCAACATTAGCATTAAAATTATCTAGATTAACTCCATTATTTAGGGATGCTAACATACCATTCCATGGTTTTTTAAAATTATCTAAATTAAGTCTTTTAAATTCTTTAATAGCCCATTGAGTAGGAGCCATTATCCAATCAATCTCATGGAATAATCCTTCTTGATCTTCTAATTCTTTGTGTTCATAATATTCATGGTAATCTGTATTGTGTACCCAGAACATGGTTACTGTAGGTTTTAGATTAACCTCTTTTAGGACTTGTACAAAATGTAAATAGTTAACACCAATTACAGCGTCAAAATGATTTTCTGGTAAACCTTTATATTTGTCTTTGAATTCTTCAGTGTTTTCCCATGCAACACCATTAATAAGAGAGCCATTGCTCGAAAATACTTCACCGGCACATACAACTTCTACACCGTGTCTTACAAGACTTTCAGCAATGTTTACAACTGCGGTTTCAGTTCCTCCTAAGCCATTTGATTTGCTATCCCATTTTTCAAAGCGATAACCAACCCAGAATAATACCTTCATACGATTATCTATAATGTCCTCCACCTACCCAAAGAACTAAAGATTTTCTAGTACCTTTGGAAACTTCACTTACTCTATGCATCATATAACTTGGAAATAATACTCCAACGCCAGCACCTCTTGGACATACAATAGAGTTAGCAAATCCTGATTCACCTTTACCACCGGTAGATATTTCTAAGTCTCCACCTTCATATTCTTCAGAATCTGATAATTGAATAGTAATTGAAACCTTTCTTCTAGAAGGTAAATTACCAGGACCAATATCTTGGTGCCAATCATAATGCCCGTTTTCATGAGCATAATATTCTGTATATTGTATTTGTTCTGCAGCAGTAAATAAATCAAAGTGCCATAATGAATCATTAGCTTCAATTGCTAATTTTTTCATTTTAGTATAAAGCCATGCCCATTGAGATGGTCCTTGGGGAATCCATTTTACCATAGAAGATCTGACTCCATTTGGGTCGTTATCTTCTGTTGTAGTTCCGTCTACACTGATTGTTGTAGCTCTTTGTATTGGTAGTTCACTAGCTAATTTAATAACTTTCTGAACTTCGTCTTTTGTTAAAGCGTTTTGAAACCAATAATATTGTTGTGGATCGTTTTCTGGTTGTTCAAATATGTAATGTGACATAAAGATAGATCTTTAAAGGTTATATGATAAAAGATTAAATTGTTTCTAATTTATCTATCATCCTTTTCAAGGAAGCTTTATGAATTCTGAATGTTATTCTTAAGAATTAATTACAGCAGTTGCAGTTAATTCAGGAACTATCACAGCATTACTACCAACGGTCTTTAATGTCATAATAATAGTTTCATCTTCTTCTGCTAACTCATCCGCTACATAATTAAGAGTTATTTGAGCTTGGCCATTAGTAAATGTAAAGATTCCAGTACACCATCCATCTCTTTCTTCATTCCAATAAGGTCTTTTAACATAACCCTCTTCAGTTTCTAAGATTGTAGTTCTTTCTTCTACTGTCATTACATTCCATTGAGCTCCTTCTGTTGCACATGTAACATCATATATGTCTGCAGTACCTGTTAATTTAAAACCAACTTCAGTTCCGTCTGCAATATCGTCTGCAGTTAAAGTCCATACTGAAGAACTTCCTTCAGGTCCAGATGTTGGAGTTACTGTTAATTGGAAATTAGAAGCTCTTGGAGCATCCGTTGTACTAGCAGCTCGAACAGGATATGTGTCTGCAGGAGTTATACCTAAAGTTACTTTTGCAGCTTCTGCTCTAGCATTTAATTCATTAATTGCATCTAAACATAAAACATATAATGCTTCATAATCCACCCAGTAATAATCTTCTTCAACATCTAACCAGGTCATTTTTCTAACTAGAGATGGTTCAACTGCCATTAGTTCTTGTGCAATCAATCCAATTCTTTTAGGTTGAACTCCACCAAACTCAGAAGGTCTATCCCAACCAAAGTCTTGGCCTAATTCATTCATATAAAAATAATATGCCTCTAATGCTTTTACTTTATCAACAGCAGACCCAGTTGGTTCTACTATACTAGACGATAGTGAATGCTGAGCAGCAGGTTTTATATCCACCTTAAATGCAAAAGTATCTGATGGATTATTTAAACTAAAATTTTTATTGTAATTATCTGACATATCTACTTGTTTTTATTATCTTGGTTTACCGCCACCACAATTAAATGACTCTTCATTACTAAGTAGTGATGCACAACCACTAATATAATTTATTGACTGAGCACAGAAACAAAACGTTCCAGAACCAGCTGATATTGAAGCAGAGTCACCATTACTATCATTGTAATAGAATGTTGTAAAGCAATATACTTGGTAACAATAGTATAAGGTAGATCCTCCGCCACCTGCTGGACCTTGTGGACCCGCTGCACCAGTTGTACCTTTTTGTCCTTTAGTACCTTGACCTCCACTTGAAGAACCTGATGCTCCTTGATTTCCAATTGGACCTTGAGAACCAGTTTTACCAATAGGACCTTTAGGACCTTGTGCACCTGTAGCACCTTGTGCTCCAATAGGACCTTTAGGACCAGTATTACCAACAGCACCTTTAGGACCTGTTGGACCAGTTAAACCTATCCATCCTGTCCAACCTTTTGAACCTTGATTACCTACGGCTCCAATAGAACCTTGAGCACCGACAGCACCTGTTGGACCTCCAGCACCTCCGCCACCTTTAGGACCGACAGGACCTTGTGAGCCTCCACCACCTTTAGGACCGACAGGACCTTGAGAACCTCCAACACCTTTAGGGCCTTGGTTACCAATTGCACCAGTACCACCTCCACCACCTTGTGGACCAGTTAAACCTCGGCCACCTGTTGGACCTTGATTACCGACAGCACCAGTAGAACCACCCGGGCTTGGACCGACGCCACCTTGTGGACCTTGATTACCTACAGGACCTTTTGGACCTCCAGGCCCAGTAAAACCTTTTTGACCGCCACCACCTTGTGGACCTTGATTACCGACAGCACCTTTTGGACCTGTTGGACTAGCACCTATACCACCAGTAGCACCTATATAACCTATATAACCTTTGTAACCTGTAGAACCTTGATTACCGACAAGACCTTTTGGACCTTGTCCTCCTTGTAAACCTACAGCACCTTGACTACCACCTGGACTTGGACCGACAACACCTTTAGGACCGACAGCACCTTTAGGGCCTTGGTTACCGACAGCACCTTCAATACCTTGGTCACCTCGAAGACCTTGTGGTCCAGTATTACCAACCACACCTTTATCTCCACCTGGACTTGGGCCAACAGCTCCGACTGGACCCTTTGGACCAGTATTACCTTTAGCACCTTGACCACCAGTATTACCTTTAGAACCAGTTGGACCTTGGCCACCTTGACCACCTTCAATACCTATATCACCTTTTGGACCTTGATTACCTTTTTGACCGGTTGCACCAGCAGTACCTTTTTGACCGGTTGCGCCACCGCCACCTTTTGGGCCGATAACACCTGGCCAACCTTGATAACCTTTATATCCTCCTGCACCTTGATCTCCAACAGCTCCAACAAGACCTACAGCACCAAGTGTTCCTTTAATACCAGTATCTCCGATTCCACCCTTTTGACCAAGATCACCTTGTGGACCTTGTAAACCAATTGCACCTTGATCTCCTCCACCGCCTTTAGGGCTAGCACCAGTTGCACCGCCACCACCTTTTGGACCTTGTAAACCAATTGCACCTCTATTACCTTTAGTACCTTTAGTACCAGTTGGGCCAATTACACCTTTAGAACCAATTACACCTTTAGCGCCCTGATCTCCTTCAAAACCCTGATCACCTCTTATTCCTTGTGCACCAGTAGCTCCAGGTATACCTTTAATACCTTTAGGGCTATTACCAACTCCACCTTTAGGTCCGATTGCACCTTGATAACCAATATAACCTTTTTGACCTTGTGTTCCCTGTGCACCAATAACACCAATTACACCTTTTTGACCTTGTGGTCCTTTTGGTCCTTGTAGACCTATATCTCCACCTACAGTATCACCTATTCCACCTTTAGGTCCGATTGCACCAGTAGCACCTTTTAAACCAGTATCACCTATACCACCCTTTGGGCCTAATAAACCCTTGATTCCTTTTGGGCCTTGAGCTCCTTGAGCTCCTTGAATACCAACATCACCGATAATACCTTCAATACCTATTTCACCCTGTATACCTTTAGCGCCTTTTTCACCAGGTGCTACATAAGCAGTAGCTGCTTGACCTTTAGCACCTTTGACACCTTTTCTACCTAAGGCACCTTTAGCACCTTTACCACCTTTAGTACCCTTAGCACCTTTATCTCCAGAACCACCACCAGTACCTTTAGCACCTTTATTACCTTTCGAACCTTTAGCACCTTTATTACCTGTCGAACCTGTATCTCCAGCATCACCAGGCTCTCCCTTAAGATGCGGGAAATTGTCAGTGTTTAGGTTATCACTAGTTAGTACTGGGTTACCAGCAATAAGTATTCTATTGTAGTCAGCCATTTGTTGTCTTTATATTAACTTATGAAGGTAATTCACCTTCGATGTTTGTTAGTTTAGTATCTAATTCTTTAATTGCTTCTATTAATACTGCAGATAATTTAGAATAATCAACACCTCTATAGTTATCAGCACTTGGTAAATCAGGAAGTTGGAATACTAATTCCGGGAATTGTGCTTCAACTTCTTCTGCAATTACACCATATCTTGGTGAAGTACCTAATCCTATTGATTGAGCATATTCGTTTGGATTCCAAACAACACCTCTAATAGCATTGATCTTAGTTAATGTATTTCCAATTGGACCTTCAATATTCTTTAATCTACTATCAGATGTTCCAGGAGGTCCTGTTGGACCAGTTGCACCTTTTTGACCTTTTTGACCAGTTGGACCAGTTGGACCAGCGCCACCAGTTGGACCTGTATTACCTTTAGGACCAGTTGGACCGTTATTACCTTTAGCACCTGTAGCACCTCCACCACCTTGTGGACCAGTGTTACCTTTAGCACCTGTTGAACCTGTATTACCTTTAGGACCAGTTGGACCTGCATAACCTTTTGTACCAGTTGGACCTTGTGCTCCACCTGGACCTGTATTACCCTTTGGACCAGTTGCACCAGTACCACCTTGTGGACCAGTTGCACCAGTATTACCTTTAGCACCACCGCCACCTTGTGGACCAGTATTACCTTTAGCACCTCCACCACCTTGTGGACCAGTATTACCTTTAGCACCTCCAGGACCAGTTCCACCCTGTGGACCAGTTGCACCAGTTGGACCTGCATAACCTTTAGCACCAGTACCACCTTGTGGACCAGTATTACCCTTTGGACCAGTTGCACCTTTAGCACCCGCTGGACCTTGTGCACCAGTACCACCTGTATTACCTTTTGGACCAGTTGCTCCCGTAGCACCTACACCACCTTGAGCACCTTTTGCACCAGTACCACCTGTATTTCCTTTTGGACCAGTTGGACCAGTTGGACCAGTGTTACCTTTAAGACCTCCAGGGCCAGTTGGACCGCCAGGTCCCGTAGCACCTTGTGCACCAGTATTTCCTTTTGGACCAGTTGCACCTTGTGGGCCTTGACTACCTTGAGGACCAGTTGCTCCTTTAGCACCAGCATTTCCTTGTGCACCAGTATTACCCTTTGTACCAGTTCCACCAGTATTTCCTTGTGGACCAGTTGCACCTATATCACCCTTTGGACCAGTTCCACCAGTATTTCCTTTTGGACCAGTTGCTCCTTTAGCACCTGTTGCACCTTGGTTACCTTGAAGACCTTGAGCTCCACCGCCACCTTGTGCACCTTTTTGACCAGTACCACCTTGTGCACCAGTTGCACCTTGTGCTCCTTGTGGTCCTTGTGCTCCTTGAAGACCTTGGGCTCCACCGCCACCTTGTGCACCTTTTTGACCGCCGCCACCTTGAGCACCAGTATTACCTTTTAAACCAGTACCACCTTGAGTACCGACAGGGCCTTGGCCACCAGTTGCTCCTTGAGCACCTTTAGCTCCTTGACCACCTTGTGGACCTTGAGCACCAACGCCACCTTGTGGGCCTGCATTTCCTTTTGGTCCTAATGAACCTTTTGTACCTTGAGCACCTTGACCACCTTGAGCACCAGTATTACCTTTAGCTCCTTGTGGACCAGTTGCACCAGTATTACCTTTTGTACCAGTTGGACCTTGACTACCTTGATCTCCTCCTATACCTTGGCCACCTTGTGGGCCAGTTGCACCAACGCCACCTTGTGGTCCAGTTGCACCAACGCCACCTTGTGGTCCTTGAGCACCTAAATCACCTTTTGGGCCAGTTCCACCTTTAACACCAGTATCACCTTGTGCTCCTTGCGGGCCTGTATTTCCTTTTAAACCTGTTCCACCTTGTGGACCTTGTGGACCAGTAACACCAACTCCACCTTGTGGTCCTTGAGCACCTTGAGGACCAGTTACTCCTTTAGCACCTTGATTACCAGTTGGACCTTGTAAACCAGTTGCACCCTTTACACCAGTACTACCTTTTAAACCAGTACCACCTTGAGCACCACCGCCACCTTGAGGACCAGTATTACCTTTTGGGCCTTGAACACCAATATCTCCTTGGATTCCAATAACACCTTTAACTCCTGTGCCACCCTTAAGACCTTGGTCTCCTTTAGGACCAGTACCTCCCGGTTCACCTTTTTGACCAGTTGCACCAGCAGAACCTTTAGCACCTGCATTACCAGTTGAACCACCAGGTCCAGCTGGGCCATCAGCACCTTGTGGTCCAACAGATCCAGCAACACCAGTTGCACCGACACCTCCCTGCGCGCCTTTTTGACCTTGGTCACCTTGACCACCACCGTCACCTTTAGGACCAGTATTTCCTGTAATACCTTTAGCTCCTTTGGTACCAGTGTCACCTTTAAGTACGCTGAAATTTGTCGGGTCAAAATTACCAGCGTGTAATATTGTAAATCCCGATATAGTTGCGCCTGATTTTAGATTAGCCATTCTTTAAGTCTTTCTTTTTTATTATATAATTATATATCTTTGTTAATTAAATTTAGCTTTCTGTGAAATCCCAGAAATGAGCATTACCTCCGTCTACAAAATTAGCAGGATCGATCTCTATTAAAAATGGGTACATAAATTCTGCCCATAAATCAGTATCTGAATATTGTTCACAAACCACTTTACTTCTAATAGTAGCTACTGAACTAGACATTACAGCCACTTTACTCATTACTAAATTTTCAATACCATAACCTGGTACGTTTCCGCTTTGTTTTTGTTCTTCGTCCCATTCATATTGACTCCATGCAGCCCAATAATCTTCAATCCAGGTTGTCATGTCTCCACTTGTAAACCATGATGGTAAATAGAAACCTGTTATTAATTTCCATTCTTGTCTTTCCACAGTCATACCATATTGACCAGCATATACACTTTGAAAAGCATGATTTGTGGTAAAAGCTCCTGGTGTAGTTTCTCCACCAAGTACAGTGTTTTGACCACCTGCAGTCTTTGCAGTTGCACATAAAGAAATTCTATTAGGTGCTAAATTATAGTTTGTATGGTTATTCTCTCTTACACGAACCCAAATACCAGACATATACATTTTAGTATGATCGACTACAGTTCCAGTTCCTAAGAATTTAGTACTTGCATGGTTTGCACTCGCAGACCAAACATCTCTAGTCCAACCCCAAGTTTGGGAGTCTGATGTACTAGTATAATTATCAGCCTGAAATCTAGGGTAATTATATCTACTTTGATTGTAAGCGTTTCCTACAGATGTATTTGTATATTGACGAGATTTACATTCAAGTGTATTACCATAAGCTGTATCTAATGTATAAGTAGTTGAATTTCCTAATAAATTTCTATCGCTTGCATGGAAAGTTTTAAATGAACTTTCTTTTCCAATTTTAAAATTACCAGGACCTTCATCAACATTCAAAGCATTTATATGCCATTTATGTACTGAAATATCTCTTTCTTGATCTGGCCCTTGTCCACATTTATATACTTCTAAATTTCGTATATCTAATGTATTATGAGAATCATATCCATTACCTATACCAGAACCCTGATCCATTTCTAAAGAAAGCTTTAAGAGCTGATCTGTAGAATTAGGTTTTTTAATTATTAATTCGTTTTTTGTCCAAACGTCTGTAGATTGTTGCTCAGCTACTGGATTATTTACTGTAGTAGTTGTACCACCGCCTCCATTTAAATAATACATACGAAGTCTTGCGGCTCCTCCCCAATATTGAGCACCTTGTCCTATTTTACTTTCCCAAGTTGCTCTAACCCATTCGTCTCCAGAAACTTTCCAATATTGATGTGCTGTACCATTACCTAATGTATTAATAGAAGAAGCATAAGTACCAGTTTCCATACCAATATAATCTGCACCGTTACCAAGGCCTGAAGCCATATCTTTACCATAACCAGCATGACCTATATTTGCTTTATTATGTTCAATAGCTAATTCAATCGAAGCGTTGCTATGAGTACCATAACCTGAAAGCGCTTCAGATAAAAAACCTATATCATTTATATTAGTCATGCATGCGGCATAAGTCCAGTTTCTAATAGCTGTAGTAGAACCCAGTGTAACTTCATGTCTCCATGATCTAGCTGCTAACATTTGTGTATGTAAATCGCTAGAACTTCCTATAGCTCTATTGTTTATGATAACTATAAACCCACCATCATCTACTGGATTACCAATAAATTCACCTAGGTGTGCTGCCATTTGGTTGCAACCTTCTTCAGATGACACAAAAGATGATATATTTACTAGAGCAATACCGGGAGATGTGCTACTGCCATCGTACGCGTAATTCTCAGCACTATAATACTTAAAATATAAAGTATGATAACCTACACTTCCTGGCTGCCATTCTAAATATCCAAGTTCTTCTAGTTCATTAACTACAGTACCTGTTTCAATATTAGAATCAGTCCAGCTATCTTTATTATTAGGAACCCACCTTACAAAAGCGTCGGTAGATAAAGAGCTGGGCGATGAGCCCTGCGCTTCAATAAAAGTATCTGTGTAACTACCGGCAACTGCTATGTGAGCGTGTGATGCCTTTCTATATTTTGTAAAATCTAAACTCATCTATCTTTAATTATTTAATTAAAACGAAAATCTAATAGTACTACCATCTGATGTCATAAATCCACCAGCAGGGAACGTATACGTTGGAACGTTTATTATTTTCTGAATATACATGCTTCCATCTACTGTTAATGACATTGCACCAGCACTTGCGGCTGCAGTGTTTGCAGAGAATTTCCAACCTCTCAATGCAGAATTATTCATGTGGAAGTTAGTTGCATATCCGTTTAGATAACCATACGTTTGGTTGTTTGTCATACCGATTGCGTAAGCTGTATCAGTACCCCATAGTTTATATTTGGATGTACTATCAGAAGAAGTAGCTGCAAAACCACCACCTGCAATTTTAGCACCAGCAACAGTCATAGTTGTACCATCAAACGTAGCGTTAGACTCACCATTAAACGGGGTTTGTGTACCCGTCATTGTAACGATTCTATTATTTACATTTGTTCCAGATATAGTTGCTACACCAGCATCTTCACCAGGATCACCATCAGCACCAGAAGTACCAGATGAACCACTTGTTCCAGATGAACCACTTGATCCGCTTGAACCTGAAGTTCCATGGTTACCATTTGCACCATCTTCACCATTAGCACCTGATGTTCCACTTGAACCTGAAGTTCCAGAAGAACCACTTGATCCGCTTGAACCTGAAGTTCCAGATGAACCACTTGATCCAGATGAACCAGATGTTCCAGATGAACCAGAAGAGCCACTTGAACCAGATGTTCCATGGTTACCATTTGCACCATCTTCACCATCAGCACCAGATGTTCCTGAAGAACCAGATGTTCCTGAAGAACCAGATGAACCACTTGATCCGCTTGAACCTGAAGTTCCATGGTTACCATTTGCACCATCTTCACCATCAGCACCAGATGTTCCACTTGAACCTGAAGTTCCAGATGAACCAGATGAACCAGAAGAACCAGAAGAACCAGATGTTCCACTTGAACCGCTTGATCCAGATGTTCCACTTGAACCAGATGAACCTGAAGAACCAGATGTTCCATTTGCACCATCAGAACCATCGGCACCTGACGTACCTGAAGAACCAGATGTTCCACTTGAACCAGATGAACCACTTGAGCCACTTGAACCTGAAGTTCCAGATGAACCTGAAGAACCACTTGATCCAGATGTTCCAGATGAACCGCTTGATCCGCTTGAACCTGAAGTTCCTGAAGAACCAGATGATCCACTTGAACCTGAAGTTCCATGGTTACCATTAGCACCATCTTCACCATCGGCACCTGACGTACCTGAAGAACCAGATGTTCCACTTGAACCAGATGAACCGCTTGATCCACTTGAACCTGAAGTTCCTGAAGAACCACTTGAACCACTTGTTCCAGAAGAACCAGATGAACCACTTGAACCTGAAGTTCCAGAAGAACCAGAACTACCTGAAGTTCCTGAAGAACCAGATGAACCACTTGAACCTGAGCTTCCAGATGAACCAGAAGAACCAGATGTTCCACTTGAACCAGAAGAACCTGAAGTTCCTGAAGCACCAGTGTCTCCTTTATCACCAGTCGCAACTAGTGAAATTATTATATCGTTTCCATTTGCAAATGGAGCAGTAGCTGAGTAACCAGTATTGGCAACTTGAATTTTCCACCACGTACCTTGATCCTGCAAACCATCAATTGCAAATAATAAGTATTCGTCTGTATTGAATTTTTCTGATATTCTAACAAAACCTTTAACACCTGATGTTACGGCTCTTATCGTATTCATAAATGATTGAATACTACCACCATCATCGTCAGTTTCACTTATATAGATTTCTGTTGCTTGTCTTTGAGAAGCGAAATTGTTAAATCTTAATCTACCACTTAGAGGTGTAGTTGCACTTGTTGCATTTGTCATTGTATAATCAAATGACGCACCTCCAAAGTTACCGTCTTGTCCTGAAGTACCTGAAGAACCGCTTGAACCGGATGAACCGCTTGAGCCACTTGAACCTGAAGTTCCACTTGAACCACTTGATCCTGAAGTTCCACTTGAACCACTTGAACCAGATGAGCCAGAAGAACCACTTGTTCCGCTTGAACCAGATGAACCGGATGAACCAGATGTTCCAGATGAACCGGATGAACCAGATGTTCCAGATGAACCAGAAGAGCCGCTTGAACCTGAAGTTCCATGGTTACCATTTGCACCATCTTCACCATCAGCACCAGATGTTCCTGAAGAACCTGAAGTTCCTGAAGAACCACTTGATCCTGAAGAACCTGAAGAACCAGATGTTCCAGAGCTACCTGAAGTTCCAGAAGAACCAGATGAACCTGAAGAACCACTTGAACCTGAAGTTCCAGAAGAACCACTTGATCCTGAAGAACCAGATGAGCCGCTTGAACCAGATGAACCGTTTAAATTACCTGTATTTTCCCATGCACTTCCATTCCATGTATATACAGCACCATTTTCTGTAAATCCTAATTGACCTACAAATTCACCATTACCTAAATCCTCTAATTCAACTCCCGATTTAGCACCTGAATATCCAGAAGAACCAGATGTTCCACTTGAACCAGATGAACCAGAAGAACCACTTGATCCGCTTGAACCTGAAGAACCTGAAGTTCCACTTGATCCAGATGAACCTGAAGTTCCTGAAGAACCAGATGAACCAGATGAGCCAGATGAACCTGAAGAACCAGATGTTCCATGGTTACCATTAGCACCGTCGGCACCAGAGGTACCACTTGAGCCAGATGTTCCTGAAGAACCAGATGAACCTGAAGAACCAGATGAACCAGATGTTCCATGGTTACCATTTGCACCATCTTCACCATCAGCACCTGATGTTCCACTTGAACCTGAAGTTCCTGAAGAACCACTTGAACCAGATGAACCTGAAGAACCTGAAGTTCCACTTGATCCTGAAGAACCAGAAGAACCAGAAGAACCAGAAGTACCTGCTAGGTCTCCTACTTGTTCCCATGCTTCACCGTTCCATTCATATATTGTTCCATTATCTAAAATACCTCTTTGTCCAGTAAAGTCTCCGTCTCCTAAACTAGGAACTGAAGCTCCAAATTTTATCATTGTTCTACCTGAAGAACCTGAAGTTCCAGATGAACCTGAAGAACCTGAAGTTCCAGATGAACCAGAAGAACCTGAAGAGCCACTTGAACCAGAAGAACCTGAAGTTCCACTTACACCGGATGAACCTGAAGTTCCAGATGAACCACTTGATCCAGATGAACCAGATGTTCCAGATGAACCAGAAGAGCCACTTGAACCAGATGTTCCATTAGCACCATCAGAACCATCGGCACCAGATGTACCTGAAGAACCTGAAGTTCCTGAAGAACCACTTGAACCGCTTGAACCTGAAGTTCCACTTGATCCTGAAGAACCAGATGTTCCACTTGATCCTGAAGAACCAGATGAACCTGAAGTTCCTGAAGAACCACTTGAACCAGATGAACCTGAAGTTCCTGAAGAACCACTTGATCCTGAAGAACCTGAAGTCCCGGAGGATCCAGATGTCCCATCTAATGGTTGTGTGTTGTTTTCCCACTTTTGTGTGGAAGAATTATATGCTAAATAATCGCCATTCTGTAGGCCATTTAGCAAAATTTCTTGCAATTGTTTTAACTTTAGTCTAGACATTTAATACTGTTGTATTTTTACGCGTTATAGTATATATCATTTTGAAATTATGATCGTGGTCATAATTTCATGTAAATTTTTTATTAATAATCCCAAATACCGTGATAATGGCACCTGACATAAAAGCCATCATTAATTAGCATTCCATCACCTTCTTTTCTTATTGCTCTTGCAAATAAAGTATCTTCAGAAATACCACCTGCAGTAGGATCTGAAATATGATCTTTCCATGTAGATGTACAATTAGATCTATGGACCGTTGCCCATGTAGTTGATTGCACATTTTTACTAGGTTCATTCATAGAATACTTTTGCCATTTGCTTTTTAGGCCTTTAATTTTAAAAGATTCTTTTATAGGACCAAAAACTTGTTTTGACTTTCCATTCTCTAACCATGCATTCATTGCAATATTTTCTATCCAATTAGTCATTGCACCCCATTTAAAATCTTTTTCCGGATTTTGTTTACACATAGCATTCCAATGTGCTCTAATAATTTTTGCAGAATTAGGCATTAAAAAATCATCGGAGTCTATATATGCTGTTAAATATCCCTCTGCCAACGCGCGTGCAGCTTGCCTGGGCAGCCCTCTATAATACTGATTGTTACTACCATCTTTTGATTTTTCGTACATTGTGGGTGTATTCTTGTCAACATACACATATTCTATCTGTGACTCCTTCTTAAAATGTTTGTAATATAGTTTATGTGTAATTTCACATCCATCTGAAGCAATTACTAATTGAGTCCTAGGATCTTTCATTGCCAAAAATGATTTGACAGCTCTAATAAACTTTTTATCTGAATCTTCTCTACTACCTTCATACTCTCCTAAATAAGATTGCATAATCCAGGTAACATCATATTTAAATGCCATATTATATTTATTTGTTTTTTGTGGCGTTAGTTTGTCCCATCTTTCTATTATCCCAACCAATATGCTTTACATACCCATCATTATCATCTTTAGAAAGAGAGACTATCATAAACCCTAACTTCTGATATAGAAAATCTATAATATGTTCATGTTTTAATTTTGAGAAACTTCCATTAATAGGACCTATTTCCCAATCAGCCTTTCTTCTTAATCCAGGATTCCAACTAAAACCTGCATAATCTTTAACTACAAGATCTGATCCACCCGGCCTTTGTACTGTAAAACTAACTGGCAAAACTCTTCTTACATTTACACCACCTGGTAAAGTAAAGATTCTCTTTTCTATTTGATTAAGTATTCTATCTGATTTTGGTCTAATCCAAACTTGTAGAACCTTAGGTTGAGTTTTTAAAACTTTTAAAGAATCTTCTATAAAACCACCTCTATAGAATTCCCAATCTTCTTCACAATGAAATATGTACTCTGTATTAACATTAGAATACATTCTATCAATAGATTCGTTTTGGCCTATGTTATCATTATTTAAAAATAACTTAAACCTACCGCCCCATCTTTCAAAGTTTAATTTCTTTAATATATTATGTTGTTCTGTATCTCCAGAATCTTCTACAATAAACCAGTCTTTAATAGGGTATTCATTAAACTTAATAAAACTATCTACAGTTTTTACAAGCTCATCCATTCTACCACAACTAGTTAAGCAAAAAGTTACTTCTCCCATTATTTATATAAATTTGTTTTCCAATCGTATTCATAAGATAGCCCTGAGGTTCTTACACCAACCATAAGGTCTTTAATTAATTTAGTATAAGTATCTACTAAACCATCATTAAATACAGTGTATCGTTCCATAACTGCTTCAGATCGATCTCTATAAGCTTCTAAATTAAAGTCATGTTGCTCAATAGCCTCTTTTAGTTTTTCATAACCTTCATGAACATCAAAGTCTTCATAATAATATCCAGCATCTTTAATCATCTCAGCATTATGTACAAGGGGGAAGTTTAAATAGAGTATATCTAGATAAGCATAGTTAAGTGGATTTTGCCATTGGTGTGAAACTATAATATCAGCATATTTAGCTAATGTAGCCACAACAGGCAATCTACCGTAAATTCTAAGATCTGTATCTCCAGGAGCTGTAAGATCTAATTTCGTTACAATACTTTTCCAATATGAATTTTTAATTAAAGCTTTTGAGCTCATTAGGTTTAAGCTATCCATTTTATTACCATCTCTTTTCCATTGCTCTACTATCATTATAGGTAACATATTAAATTTTACCACATTTAAGTTAGGCTCCATAACACAAAACTTTAAATTTTGTTTATCTCTACCTGGCCTATAAATTGGAACTCCATGTGATGCTATGTCTTTACTTAGCGTCAACATTTCTTGATACTTCCCAATTTCTTCATCTAAGAAACAAGGATCCCATATAAAAGGAACAGGAATAACTTTTTCTTTTGGTAAATTGTAAATTACTGAATAATAAGATCTATTTTGTAAACCTTGTTGAGGAACAAACCATACTTCATCGATACACTCTCGTTGGTATGCAGCGCTTCCCATTTCTCTAGGATTTTTCTTAGGAAAGATAGACCTCTCCATATCAATTACATAATTATTACCACAATGGTACTTAATAGCCTTTCTACCTAATTTTCCAGATTTCCAATTAATTATAGATTCTTCATCAAATGAAGTACCTAACATTATTAATAAATCTATATTGCGATGTGCTGTTGACCATTTTTCTGTTGGGAACTTATCTAAATCCCACCTAACAGTTGTACTATTGATTTCTTTTACATGTTTTCCAGTATCTACTATTGTAACTGTATGGCCTGTTTTATTAAGTACATTACATAAGAATAATGCATTAAGTTTTATGCCATTAATCCAAAGGCTTTCTTTTTCTTCTAAAAGACTGATTGTAATACCTATACGCATAATTATGAATTTATTATTTCTATGTTTTATATATCTGCAAAATAAAAAAGGGTCCCCGAAGGGACCCTTAGTTTCTAATAAATTAGAAGATTTGATCTGTTATTGATTACATACTGTGACCAGTAACGTAAACGTGATCTGTTACATCAATTGAGTAACCGATACCTGTTAACGTGAAGTTCACACCATCAATTGTAGAATAACCGTCAGTCAGAACTTCCGATCCTTCAATTATAGGATGGATATTATGACCATTAACGAATACTAATAGATCGTCTGCTTGTCCAAACCCTAGTGTTGCAGGAACTGTGAAAGTCGTTGGACCCGTTACAGTTGCTCCGTAGTGTCTGTACGTAGTCATTAACTCTAAAGAGTTAATTGATGCGTCAGAGTTAGATACAGCTCCAGTTAATGCAGTTTCTAAAGAATCGATAGATGCGTCAGCGTCAGCTTCGTTAGCGTCAACGTCAGACTGAATTCCAGCTGCTTCAATTTCTAAAGAATCGATAGATGCGTCAGCGTCAGCTTCGTTAGTGTTAACGTCAGACTGTACTGCAGCTACTAAAGTTTCTAAAGAATCAACTGATGCGTCAGCGTCAGCTTCGTTAGTGTTAACGTCAGACTGTACTGCAGCTACTAAAGTTTCTAAAGAATCAACTGATGCGTCAGCATTAGCTTCGTTAGTGTCAACGTCAGACTGAATTCCAGCTGCTTCAGTTTCTAAAGAATCGATAGATGCGTCAGCAGATCCACCGTTAGAACCAACTACTGCTTCTAATGAGTCGATAGACGCACCAGTGTTAGCAGTTAAGTCAGAAACGATACCGTCATTTAGAGTATCTACAGATGCTACGAAAGAAACGATTTCAGCGAATGAATCTAAATCAATAGCTGATCCAGAAAGTATTGCGTCAATTCTACCTTTTTCAGTAGCTACTTCAGCAGAAATTGCTCCGTCTACTACTTCTAAAGAATCGATAGATGCATTTACTACAGTAACTCTTAAATCTGTTGCAGTCTCTAATGAGTCTACAGAAGCGTTAAGAATAGTATCAGCATTTCCTCTAGCAGTTGCTTCGTTCGCTAAATCAGAACTGACAGTGCCAGCGTAGATCTCTAAAGAATCAATAGATGCATCAGTATCTGCAGAAACAGCTAGCGTACCAGCTAAAGTCTCTAAAGAGTCAATAGATGCGTCAGCGTCAGCTGCGTCATTTGTTACAATTGCTTGTAATGCAGCAGAAGCAACTTCGATAGAATCAATTGATGCATCAGCATCAGCAGCAACAGCTAGCGTCCCAGCTAAAGTCTCTAAAGAGTCGATAGATGCATCAGCGTCAGCTGCGTCATTTGTTACGACTGTTTGCAATGCAGCAGAAGCAACTTCGATAGAATCGATAGAAGCGTTAATATCAGAAGTGTTTCCACCTGATGAAACTTCTAAAGAGTCAACAGAAGCCTCAAGAGCGTCAATTAATCCAGCGTTTTGATCCGCGTCGTTGTCGATTAATCCCTGTACAACAGAGTTAAAATCTTCAATTTGTTTTGCTTTTAATCTTGCCATGTTATATGTGTTGTTTATTTAGGCCTAAAGAGATGTTAGTATCTCCTCAATGTTATATATTAAAGTTTTTCCAAATTTTAGCTATAATCTGATGTCTCCTTGTCATATTATGCTAATATTTTTAGGCAAAAATAAAAAGAGCCTATCTAAATGAATAGAAGGCTCTTTCTTAAGAATTATTTATATTTAATCTAGTTAAACATCGTTAGAAGATGCATCATAATCAAAATCAATTTCATCAGATGCGTCTAATTCATATCCAGCAACTGATCCCATCCAATATAGGATATCTCCAGCTGCAATATCAGCTCTTGATTTTGCTGTAGTTCCACCATCTGCGGAGAAATATGAAGGTTTTGTCTTCACTCCGTTACCAACATCTGTTTGTAAACCATTTATTCTTACAATAACATTACCATCGCTAAATGGAGTATATGTCATTGTAGCTCCAGTTGAATCTTCATCTGCTGTTGTAACTGCAGAAGTAAATTCTTCAGAAAAAGAAACGCCTGTTTCAGCAACACCGCCACCGCCTTCAGATTCTATTAATAATAAGAATGGTACTCTACCTGAGTTTGAAGAAACTGCACCGCCAGTATTAATCCATCCACCAGTAATAGGTGAACCTGTAATATTAATTGGACCACCAGCTGCTCTATTCAAAGTTAAAACCGGAGCACCAACCGTAGCTGACTCTCCAATCCCTGTCCATGATGCGGTACCTACAACATTATTACCAAATGCTGCTGGTGCAACATTAGTAAGAGTAACTCCTGTTGCCGAACCTGTTGTTGAGATTTTTACAGTTTGTCCATCGTATGAAGGCATATCTACTAATTCTGCTACAAGATCTAAACTACCTGCAGTAATTGCACCTTGGAATTTAGTTAGCATTGCAGCCGGAGAAATTACATCGTAAGTATCTCCTAAGCTTAATGTATCATCTGGGTTATCGAATAAAATAGTTTGCGCTGCATTTACACCGTCACTTATTGTAATCTCACCAATTGCAGGAGATTGTCCTTGTATACCTGTTACAATATAAGAATCACTTCCACTATAATAATCATTAGATGCATAGTTAGGTTCAAAATCACCACCTTCAAGACTTACTGGAGTTGCTGCTGAAGTCGCAGTAACAAAAGATGTTGAAGTTTTAGTATTAATTAAATCTCTAAATGCAGTAATATCTGCTACACTATCACCATTAGGTCCATTAAAAATTTCAATGCCATTAAAGTTAATTACATCATTTGCACCTGGAGTTGCATCACCTGCAATTTGTGAAGATGCAATTTTAGTATTTAAGTGCATGTAAGAAGCTTTACCACCTTCAGTAGTAGTAATCTCACCTGCATTATTTGGATCTGTATAATAAACATCACCTGGAGTAGCAGTTAATGATTCTGGCTCTTTGTAATTTTTAAGAATATCATTGAATGGCTTGATTAAAATATCTTTACCATTTCTAATTATCTCAATTACTGTACCTACTTTAATATCGGAACCGCCTACAGTACCATATTTTACTAAGTCTCCAGAAGTATTAATAGTTACTACATCACCCTTCGATAAAGAAGGAGCTACTGAATGTGTAAATTTAACTCTATCATCAGCTTCGTTTACAACGAAACGAGATTGTATTTTATCTAAACCACCTGGCTGAAATGTTGAAGTATCTGTAATGATTGCTTCACCTTCTGAATTTTGGCTAAATACTATAATTGCACTACCATTTGTAATAGAGTTAAGTGCATTTAATCTATATGAAAGCATATCAACATCTTCTGCTACTAGAGCAATTGATGTTTCAGTTTTTTCAGAAATAGATTTAATTCTTAATACAGTATCACCTCCAGCATCAGTAATCCACATTCCAATAGAAACATCGATAGCATTATATTCATTAGCTTTTCTACTTGAACCGTCACCGGTTGCTTTTGGGTTTAGTGCTAATACGAGATCATAACTTTGAAATTGAGATTCCATCCCAGTTCCATCAACTTCTGCATAAAGCTGTTTACCAACGGAAGTAGTTACTTGTCCTGTTAACGTTATTGGAGTAAATGTTGACATATATACTTTTTGTTTTATTAGGAGGACGACCGGAGCCGTCCTCAATTTAATTTATTATTAGAATCTAAATATTACAAATGCGTGGGCTTCTTTAGTTTCATTTCCGAAACCACCAGCTTCTCTAATTGCGTCTAGATTTTGCATTGAAAGGTCTAACGTTAATTTAGCACTTCCAAAGTTTGTCATTATATCTGTTGTTACTTGATTATCAATAGCAAAGCTAGAATCGTGAGAACTTTCATTTGCGCCTAAAGCGTAATACTGGGCGTTGTTACCACCACCATCTAATTGTGTAATTACGTATCTAGAGGAATTCGCTTGATATCCGTATGCTATTATTTCTTTTGGAGGAGTAAGTTCAGAAGTAAACGTTAAATCAACATTGTTACCAGCGATTGTTCCAACGTTAGCATTACTTGTTGTAAAGGCTCCAGTTCCAGAAGGATCTAAGAATTCAACTCCACCAACAACTTGTGATGAGCTATATTCAACTCTCGCGAAGTATAATGTTCCAGTGCTTCCGCCATCTGCACCATCAGCTCCATCAGGACCGGTAGGACCAGTAGGACCAGCAATACCTTGTAGACCCTGAGGACCAGCAATACCATCAGGACCAGTAGGACCGACAGCTCCATCAGCACCATTTGTACCAGGAGTACCTTGTGGACCGGTTGCACCATCAGCTCCATCAGGACCGGTAGGACCAGTAGGACCATCAACACCAGTAGGACCAGCAGGACCTTGTGGACCAGCATTACCTTGTGGACCAGTAGGACCAGCTACAGTAGAATCTGCACCATCAGCTCCATCAGCACCAGGCGCTCCTTGAGGACCAGTAGGACCAGCTACAGTAGAATCTGCACCATCAGCTCCGTCAGCTCCATCAGCACCAGGCGCTCCTTGAGGACCAGTAGGACCAGTAGCTCCATCAGCACCATTTGTTCCAGGCGTTCCTTGAGGACCAACAGCACCTTCAGGACCTTGAATAGATCCACCACTTACCCATGTGCCTCCATCCCATATCCATAGAGAATCGTCTGTTTGATTTATATATGCGTCACCTTGTGTATTTCCATTTGCAGGTAATAGGCCGACATTCGCGACGCTACCTTTCATTGTTATTCCAGTTCCAGTTGAACCAGCTTGACCTTGAGGACCAACAGGACCAGTTGCACCATCAGCGCCATTAGCTCCATCGTTACCAGCAGGACCGGTAGGACCAACAGCTCCATCAGCTCCATCAGCACCATCAGCACCGTTTGTTCCATCGTTACCAGCAGGACCAGTAAGACCAGTAGGACCAGTAAGACCAGTAGGACCAGTAGCTCCATCAGCACCATCATTACCAGCAGGACCGGTAGCTCCATCAGAACCATCAGCTCCGTCAGCTCCTTGGGGACCAGCAGGACCAGTAAGACCGGTAGGACCGGTAGGACCAGCATTACCTTGAGGACCAACAGCTCCATCAGCTCCATCAGCTCCGTTTGTTCCAGTAGGACCAGTAGGACCAGGTACAGTAGAATCTGCACCAGCATCACCTTGAGGACCAACAGGAC
>ENA-UZWR01006138-UZWR01006138.1-metagenome-genome-assembly--contig:-Day-1-25m-contig-6138_pt1 | contig 23830 bp, 31 predicted proteins | sample MGYA00260337_ERZ794897 | MGnify/ENA metagenome assembly ERZ794897 | reverse complement strand
CATATGAGATATTAAGACAAATAGAATTAGGCAAAACAGACGGGTTAATATGTATAGATGCTGATAGTGTATTTTATAACCCAATTGATATAGAATGGATGAAAAACAATATCCACCGAGACGAGTGTATGGTAACATACTTAGGCAGACCTGATTATACAGAATGTGGATATTTGTACTTTAATTTAAAACACCCTGATACTAAAAAGTATGCCGAGGAAGTACAAGAAATGTATAACTCGGATATGTTATACAACGAACAAGAATGGCATGACAGTTGGATATGGGACGTGGTGAGATTAAAATTTGAAAGAACTGGCACATTAAATTATAACATTGGAGATAACCAAAAAGGTCACGTTCAGTGTAGAAGTGTGTTAGGACAAGTATACGATCATACGAAAGGACCTCGAAGAAAGATGGCAGGACGTAGCGGAGAATTTAAAGGAATGGCTAATGAATAACATTTATATAGGATGGGATAGCAGAGAAGATATTGCTTACCAAGTTTGTGAGCATAGCATTCTTAATAGATCCAAAACTACAAACGTTATTCCTTTAAAGCAAAATGAATTACGAGACTCTGGTACATATACTAGAGATACAGATAAGTTAGGAAGTACAGAATTTACATTTACTAGGTTCTTAGTTCCACACTTACAAGATTACAACGGCTGGGCTATGTTCTGTGATTGCGACATGGTATTTTTAGTTGATGCCCAGGAAGTATTTGACCAAGTAGATGACAAGTTTGCTGTAATGTGTGTACAGCACAACTACGATGTTAAAGAAGGAACTAAAATGGACGGGCAATTACAACTACCATATCCACGTAAAAACTGGAGTTCTATGGTTTTGTTTAATTGTGGTCATCCTAGCAATAAAAAGTTAACTAAAGAACTTGTTAATAATCCTACGACAACTGGAAAATACCTCCATAGGTTTAGTTGGTTAGAAGATTCGGAAATAGGTGAATTAGATTATAGTTACAATTGGTTAGTTGGCCATTATAAAGAAACAGAAATTACAAAGCCTAAAGTGTTACATTATACACTTGGCGGGCCTTGGTTTGATAACATGAGAGAGTGTGAATATGGTGATGTTTGGAAAAAAGAAGTCATTAATTTATATAGTAGTCAGTAATGTCAGATTCTAGAATAGTGCTGTGTACGGGCGGATTTGACCCCTTACACGGTGGACATATTGCCTATTTAAAAGCCGCAAAAGCATTAGGAGATATACTTATTGTAGGTCTAAATTCTGATGAATGGCTAGAGCGTAAAAAAGGTAAAGCCTTTATGCCTTGGAATGAACGTCTTTGTGTTTTAAATAATTTAGAAGTAGTAGATGAAGTTTTTACTTTTATGGATGACGACGATACTGCTATTAATTTTATTAAACAAGTTAAAGCACACTACCCTATTACAGCATATAAATTAATCTTTGCTAATGGCGGAGATAGAACAGCAGACAACATACCAGAAATGGTCTTTGATGATGTTGAGTTTGTATTTGGTGTAGGCGGAGAAGATAAAAAGAATTCAAGTAGTTGGATATTAAAAGAATGGTCAGCACCTAAGGTTGAGCGTAATTGGGGTCATTATAGAAACTTGTACAAAGGCAAAAACTTTATGGTTAAAGAATTAGTTATTAATCCGCAAAGTAGTCTAAGTATGCAACGCCACAAATATAGAAGTGAAACTTGGAACCTTGTTAGTGGAGAGGCAGATATATTAATTAACAATACTCCTATAGGTGATCCTCTAGAAGGGCCTAATGTTTGGGAATTGTCACCGCAGAACCCTGTAAATATACCACCAGGGTATTGGCATAAAGGTAGAAACTTACATGACGAGCCAGCACATATTGTTGAAATATGGAAAGGTGACACAGACAAGTTATCAGAAGAGGATATTGAACGATGGTATGAAGGCGGAGATATATTATGAAAAATGTTTTAGGTTGGTGGATGCCAGACTACGATACACATTTTGAAAAACATATGTTTGAAGGAGAATATCAAAAATTTAGTAGAGATATTACTCTCGGGTATGTAAAAGACTTTAATACAGTAGCAATAGATGTAGGTGCTAATATTGGCTTTTGGACAAAACCTCTTAGTAAAAAATTTAACCATGTACATGCTTTTGAGCCATTAGCAGATAACAGAGAATGTTTAGTAAAAAATGTTACTAGTGAAAATTATACATTATATTATGTAGCACTAGGCAAAGAAAATTTAAGAGATCAACCAATTTATATTAATGAAGAGTCATGCGGAGCACCATCGTTAGACTCTACTAAAGCATCAATTAGTTCAGATATAGTAACAGATGTTACACCGTTAGATGGTTATAATTTAACCAATGTTGGGTATATGAAAATTGATGTACAAGGAACAGAGAAAGAAGTTATACTAGGATCATTAGAAACATTAAAAAATAATGATGTATGTTTGGTTGTAGAATTGCCTAAACGAAACACAGAAGAAAAACAGTATCACAGCGAAGTAACAAAACTATTATCAACAATTGGTTATACTTGGCAAGAGCAACAGTATAAAAAAGAGGCTGTGTTTTTAAAATGTTAGCATTCGGTTGTAGTATTGTAGCAGGTGAGGAGATAGAAACAGAACCAACTATACCTAAGTTATTTGCTGAGCATATTAACGAACCACTGGAGAATTATAGTAAAGCAGGTTCAAGTAACGAAGAGATTCTTTTTACAGCATACGAAAATATTAAATCAGGACATACTATATTAGTAGGTATAACTGATATTAGTAGAGTATACTGGCCACATGTTGATGCTAACAATATGCAAAGTCAGTCAATTGACAATCAAAGGGAACCTAATTTTCCCTTACAAGGATTGAAGAAAACACTTGACCATTATGTTAAATTTTGCTATAATGAATATACATTAGAACATTATTACTACAAGAGATTTAAACACCTTGAGCAATACTGTCAACAACTAGGCAACAACATATATTTCTTTACAAGCATAGCACCAACTAATTCTCAACTAACACAATTTCACGGCAATAACTGGTACACAAAAACATCACTTGTAAACTATTGTGATGACAACAATTTAGGTAGGATGCCAAAAGATCATCCTACAAGTAAAGCACACCAAGAGTATTTTAAAGAAATGGTAAAAGAGTATAAATTATGAAAGCAAAACTAGTAAGTTACAGTAAAGCAACACCGGAATTTGAGGCAGAAGGCCTTGATAATTTACAAGAACTTATAGCCTATTGTGCCAAAGTAAGCAATCCGGCAAACCAAATTAACAAAGAAACAAGTGAAAGATTAATCAAATATTTAATCAAACACCAACATTGGTCGCCACTTGAGATGGTTAATGCTACATTAGAAATAGAAACAACAAGGGATATTGCTCATCAAATAGTAAGGCATCGTAGTTTTAGTTTCCAAGAATTTAGCCAACGTTATGCTGATCCAACTACAATGGAAGATTGGTATACTATGAGAGAAGCACGTCTACAAGATACTAAGAATAGACAAAACAGTATTGATACAGATGACATGGAATTGACTATTGAATGGTTTAAAAAGCAAAGTGAAGTACAACAAGCATCTGAAAGAGCATACCAGTGGGCTATTGATAATGGTATTGCTAAAGAGCAGGCCCGTGTAGTATTACCCGAAGGCATGACAAAAACAAGATTGTATATGAACGGTACAATTCGTAGTTGGGTACATTATATTGAATTACGAGGTGCTAATGGAACACAAAAAGAACACATGGAAATAGCCCATGCCTGTGCTAAAATTATTGCTGAGATATTTCCTTTAATTGAGGATATCCAATGACAGTAAAAGCAGGAAAAGTATGGGGACAGACAGAATTAATTCATGCTAACGGTGTATTAGAGTTTCATAGAATAGAATATAAAGCAGGATTTAAATGCTCAGAGCATGAACACAAATATAAGTTTAATGGATTCTTTGTAGAGTCGGGGCAAATGATTGTTCGAGTTTGGCAAGACAACGATCAAGCAGGTTTAGTAGATGAAACAATTTTAAATGCTGGCGACTTTACAGTAGTTAAGCCAGGAATGGTTCATCAGTTTGAAGGCGTAGAAGATGGTGTCGCTTTTGAATTATATTGGGCAGAATTTAATCACGACGATATAGTTCGAAGAACTGTAGGTAGCAAAACTTAATGAATAATGTAGCCTGTGTTTGGATTCCACCAAAGTACAATATATTTTATGTAGAAACACTTTACAATAGTGTAAAAAGAAATTCAACACAACCTTTTAATTTTTATTGCTTAACAACACATCCTCAAGAAATTACAAATCCTAATATAATACCAATAGCACTAGAAGTAGATCCTATGTTTGATAGTGATACCAAAAAGTGGTGGTATAAGTGTAATTTATTTAATAAACATAACTGGGAAGGACAAGTATTATATTTAGACTTAGATACTGTAATTACGGGGTCGCTAGATAAGTTTTTTGAATGGGAAACTAATACGTTTAGAATATGTCAAGACTTTAATCGCCATGGCATGCCAGAGTATACGATAAGTAATAGTAGTGTTATAGGGTTTAACGCAAATTCTTATACAGATATTTACAATGAATTTCAAGAAGAAAAAACAGCAAACATTAGAAGACATAAAGGCGATCAAGATTGGTTGTCTAGAGTATTTCCTGAGGATACAAAAAAATGGTGGCCCAAAGAATGGGCTATGAGTTATAAATGGGAAGTATTAAACGGCGGATTAAAACGTATGGGTACAACAGAATATAAGTCAGATAGAACTGTATTACATGATGATACAAGTATATTAGTTTTTCATGGTAAACCTAATCCAAGTGATGTATTAGATGATCCATTAATATCAGAGAACTGGAAATGATATCAACTAGTAAGTGTAGACACGGAAAGTTTACTTGGTTTGACAATGATGTTATTATTGGAAAAAGTTTAGCCACATATGGTGAATATTGTGAATGGGAAATAATGTGCTTAGAGCAAATAATTGAACCGGAATGGCACATTGCTGATATTGGAGCAAACATAGGAACACACTCAGTTCCTTTTAGTAAACTAGCACATAAAGGACATGTTCATGCTTTTGAACCAAATGAATTATCTAGGGGTTTATTAGATCGTAATTTATTACAAAATCAAGTTGATAATGCTACAGTATATCCTTATGCTTTAAGTAGAAGTGCTGGAAATAGATACCTAAGTAATTATAATCCTCAAAAACCTGGTAATTATGGCGAGGCTAGTTTAAATAATAGTGGTGAAATGATGGAACTAGTTCCTACTATGCGATTAGATCAAATAAAGTTTGAAAGATTAGATCTTATTAAGTGTGATGTAGAAGGTGAAGAACCAAATGTATTTAAAGGTAGTAAACATACACTAGCAGAACACTTGCCAACATGCTTTGTTGAATGTAATGACGAGACTAATCTTAAACCATTGTGGACTAGATTTCATAAGTTAGGTTATACTCAAATGTACTGGTGCCCTGTGAGGAATTTTAATCCTGATAATTATAAAGGATTTACAAAAAATGTATTTGGAAGTGGCGGAGTAATTAACGTATTGTTTATGTCACCTAAAAGAAAAGTTAACTTTCAATATTTAGAAGAAGTTATTGGTCCTGAAGATACTTATAAACAGATGTATGAGAGAGCATCACGAAGCCAAAACGCGGCAAAGAAACTACTCTAAGAATTCTCCTGATAAAAACTCAATTTTTTTATTATCTATGTCTAAGATAGGCCCGCTCTTTGTATTGGTAGGAGGTATACTACCTATTACTAAACTTTTGCCAGGCATTAACGATTTTAAATTTCTATACCATTTTTGAATTAAGCCTAATCTGCTTTCTATCATAAAGACATTACGGACTCTTGTAGCATTAATGGCTCCAATTGGGCTTGAATCAAATATGTTACTAATCCATAAAACTGTTGGTTTGTTTTCTAAACTAGAAAATATTAGTTCTTGACCAATGACATCGTGTGCTATATTAACAGTACACCATGCTATGTCGCCATTTACTTCTGCTTGTTTTAGTTTAGCCATAGAATCTACAATATTTTCAACTCCACCCCATTTTTTAATTTCTTGTTCCCACATGTTGTCCCATTCTTTAGGACCGGCACCTGGACGTGTGCCTTCGTTGATTTGTCCGCTGGCTACTAATATGCTTTTAGCAATAGGATGTTCCATAGCCCAGTCATGTAATGGATAAGATCCGTCCCAAGATAGTATCATTTCTTTAGCAAAGGCAATAGGAAAACTGCTAACATCAAATAATACTAATTTATTGTCTGGCTCCCATTTTAATTCACGTAGTAACCAAGCAAACTTTAACCCGCTTGGTAACATAACAAATTGATCAAACTCTTTTTTGTTTAACTTTGCTTTCTTAACAAACTTATTTTCGTACTTTTCTGTATTATACATGTGATGAACTAAAGAGTAACCGCCTAAGGTAGTTGTTATAGCATTTCTACTGTAGTTGTCTGTTTGCCAATCTTTAACGATTGCTAATACATCTTTGTATTCTTGAGTGTTTATTACTTTTTTAGATCGCACTTTAACACCAAACTCATTACTGTTATCAAAACTATCATTAAATGCTGTAATAGAACCGCAAGGTGTAGTAACAGATGTTACTTCATTGTCTAGTTGGTACTTTGCTAATAACATTAATATATCTTCATTAACAATATAATTGTTTTTATGACAAACAAAGTATCCTTTAGTTTCGTTAAGGGATTTATTCTGTACTATTTTATCATCTAAGCAATATGAGGCTACCTTTATAAGAAATAAAGTGTTTCTATCTAATGTCTTAGAGTTATCTAATACAAATGTGTAGTTGTCTCTAAGATATTGGTATATGTCGTGATATTTCATCGTACCACCACCGGTCGTTTTGCTGTATAAACTTTATTGTTAGTATCTATGAACGGTAAACTACCGTGTACAGCATCGTTGCTATTTAATTTTTTCTTAAAGTCTTCAAAAAACTGTAACTCGACTTGTTTATTCATACCAGACCACATTCGACTACCATAACTAGCAAATATATTACTAACGAACCAAAACGCCCTCCCTTTACAAAGTGTAGATAGTTTCTTCGTTAGTAGATTGTCAGACATAATGTTTAAGTTAGCGATAGATAGTTTACCATTTGCTTCTGCCCATTGCCATTTCCTAAAGAAACGTAAAAATACTTGTTCTCCTACCTTAGGATCTTCGCTATTGTCAATTCTCGCCCAACGTAACATCTCGTGATCCCACATGTTTTGTAAATGCTGTTTACTTTCGCTAGTAATAGTAGAATGATCATCTTTAGGTTCTATAAGACCTGCTTTAATCATTATAGTTTTTGCTGTTTCGTTAGTTGTGACAAAATCTACATATGATTGATCCCAAGGAGACCAATAATGTACTAAATTTGTAACATATGTTAGTGCCGGACCGTCAATATTAAATAATGTTAAGTATTCTTCTTGTGGATTCCAGTTATTTTTTTCTAATAACCATGCCCATAACCAGCCTGAACTTACTAATACATAATGGTTAAAGTCTGTATTATCTAATTTTTCATAAGGATCTTTATATTGTTCTGTGTTAAAGGCAAACAAGTTGTTTAACCAAGGACTAATAATCTCGTTAATTCTTAAAGTTGTTAAATCTGTACAATGCGGGCGGTCAACTGCCTCGAATTTTTTTAAATCAGGTTCAGTTTTTAGATTTTCTAATGATTGGAATTCATGTATAACATGTATGTCGCCTGTACTAATGCCAGTACTAATTTTATCTAGCCTCATCATTAATTGTACAAACAAAGTTTCGCTAAATTTAGCATCACGTTCTACTATAATGTAATAGTTGTGCTTACTTTGTGCTATTATGTTATTAATATCTTCAATATTATCAATAGTACAGATTTCGTCAACTACGTTACCTACTAAAACACTATAAAATTGTGTTTCTTCGTTTGGTGCTACTAACACTAATAAAGTTTCTTCTATTAATCTATCTTGATAACGTGTATAATCGTTTTCTTCTATTAAGTACTTTTCGTAATCAGTATCAGTACCATTGTATTGTGTTGAGTTACTCATATTCGTCGGGCGCCTCACCCTCTTCTACATATTCGGTCATATTTTCTACTAGCCAATGATGTTTGTTTAAGTCATTTTCGTTTTCATAGTATACATACTGCCTAAACGGGTTGATGCGATCATCAAACGAGTGTACCTCTTGTCCTACTTGTAAAAATTTACTAACCCAATACCATCCATAAAACAATCGTTCACTATCTATTGTTATATCTGTACCTGATGATGACAGTTTGCCGTCGTTGTTTATTACTTCTGGGAATAGTTGCCCTGGTTCAGGCCTGTCTCTTCTATTTCCAAAAAACAATCTGCCGGCTTTTTGAAAGTGTTGTAAATTTACTACCATAGTATAAGGCATAATACCCCACCAACGGTCTCCTTCACTATCTACTTTATGTGTAACTTGCCCTAATACAGCACAGTTCGGATTTTTTTCCATATAGTTCATTGCTCTTATTGTAAACTCTCTAGCAATGGTACTGCCTGGTATTTGTATAATAGCAAAATTACATTTTGCTTTTTGTATTGCTTTAACAATGCCTAGTTCTACAATAGGACCAGTATAATTGAAAGCAAACATATCTTTTAATTCATCGTGATTTGCTTTAGTAAGTTCAGAGCCTAAATCGCCACAATCTTTTAATGTGTCAACCTTTGAATCTAAGAACTCTTTGTAATCCCATTGTATTAATGCAACTTCGTTTCGGATGAAACTCCAACTAATCATAGTAAGACTAATCCTCGCCTGGCATATAGCCGTCGTTTCTTTCTATAGTTTCACCTTCATTGTCATCTAAGTAAATTCCTTTAGTTTCGTCTCTAAAACTTTTTCCTATTACTGGTGCCCAAAATTGTTCGTTAGGGGTACCACTAACTATCATGTGGTAACGGGCTTCGTCTGAATCGTTAACAACACAATGATAATGTTCATTAGCAAATAACCACATACTCCCATCTTCAACAGGAACATTCCCCCACATGCCCATATGAAAATAACAACCGTCTGGATTATTTAATGCCATATTATATACACCTAGTGGAAAAGTAGGCTCTTCACCTTCAGGAACATCATTATGCCATCGTATCATTCCACCCGGGTCTAATTTCATAAATCTAATTCTGTTATAACGTTTATGATTAAAGTCTTCTTTAAAAAATTTTGTTGTAACTGGACATTCATCTGCTATCTCAGTCCAGTCTAATGCTCCGGCGGCTCTTGCCTCATTATAATTAGCATACCCGTATTCTTCTGGTGGTAGTGTAGAATCAGAACTCAATCCGTATAAAGCAACAGCACCCCAGCCTACATTATTAGAATCATTATAACTAGGAATTAATCCTCGCTCGTCTAGTGACTTTGCTTCTTTACACATCTCTTCATATGGCCAGTTAGCATGTTTTTCAAATTCTTTATTAATCATCAACCACGGCATAAAGCACGGGTGGTGTCCACCGTGTGGATGCTCACCATCTCTTAGCCAGTCGTACATTTGTAAATTATCTAGAGGGAATATATTATGATTAGGACCAGGCCTAACGAGTTTTTCACGTTTGGCCCAATTTTCTTCTTTTTGTGTCATATGAGTTTCCTTATTTTATGATATTTATCTGAGTATATTATTCATGTGTAAATACTTGACACAACGATTGTTGTATGTTATAATGATACAGTATTTATAGGAGAACAACACTTGAAGTTAATATCTATCGCTCTAGAACAAGAGTACAATCGAGACAATAAACCAGAAGACCACGTAATAGTATACACAGGTGTAGGTAAAATCAATGCCACATTTGCTATTACAAAAGCAATCATACAAACAGGAGCAACTGAAGTAATTAACTTTGGTACAGCAGGATCAGTTAATGGTAAACATACAGGGTTAGTGGAAGTTGACACAATTTTACAACGTGATATGGTAGCAGAGCCGTTAGCACCACGTGGAGAAACACCTTATCAACAAGATGACTTTGCTCATGCTATTATTCTTAACTCACATACTAATATTACACTTGGTACAGGTGATAGTTTTGTAAACACCAACGATCCGTGGTTTAAATATGCCGATATAGACATAGTAGACATGGAAGGGTATGCTTTAGCCGTTGTATGTGCTAAACTAGGTGTAAAGTTTAGGTGCTTCAAGTATGTTTCTGACAATGCCGGTGAAAATGCCGCGAATGAGTGGGAATCTTCACTCAAAAAAGGTGAAATTGCCTTCCAAAACTGGCTCCAAAATCAAAAATAATTCAAAATAATTCAAAAACCCAACAAAATCAATGACTTACAACTGAAAAAAAGACGTCAAAATGGTTGACTTTTGGCCTAAAGAGTGTATAATAGTAGAGTAAGTTAAGAAAAACAATAGACAATGAAAATAAGGAGTAACTATATGTCATATGTAAATATCAAGAAAGGTTCTTACAGAAACAAACCTGTTGAGAACATTATTTTTCCACTCATCAAGAACATGACTTCCGGTAAAAAAGGAATGTTTCTTACTGTTGATGGTTCAAAAGTATTTGGACCTGATTACAGTAAAATTAGGGTAACAGTTAAGCCAACAGGTTTTAACTTTATTGAAGATGAGCAGGATTATCTAAAACAATGTGAAATGCTTGGAATGAACGAGGGCCAAGAAGAAGGTGAGTTTAGTTCACAAGTAAATGATGAAAAACGTATTAAAGAAATTGACGAACGTTTTGAAATTTTAAATGAGATGGCTGGTAGTCTTAAAAATGGCGACATCCGTGCTTTGATTGTTACAGGACCTCCAGGTGTTGGTAAATCATACGGTGTTGAAAAAACATTAGATGAACATAGTTTGTTTGATGACATTAGTGCTACTAAAAGAAAGTATACAGTTGTTAAAGGTGCTATGACGGCCTTAGGACTTTATGCTAAACTTTATGAGTATAGCGATGCTGGTAACGTAGTTGTGTTTGATGACTGTGATTCTGTATTGCTAGACGACTTGGCGTTGAATATTTTGAAAGCGGCCTTAGACTCAGGTAAAAAACGAACTTTGATGTGGGGCGCCGATAGTGCTAAACTAAGAGCAGAAGGTATTCCTAACCAGTTTGACTTTAATGGGTCTGCTTGTTTTATTACTAACCTTAATTTTGAAAATATTAGGTCTAAGAAACTACAAGATCACTTACAGGCACTTATGTCAAGATGTCACTATTTAGATCTTACTCTTGATACTATGAGAGATAAGTTTTTAAGAATTAAACAGATTGCTGAAAAAGGTGATTTGTTTCAAGGCTACGGTTTTAGTAAAGAAGAAGAAAGTGAAATACTTGCTTTCATTTATGAAAACAAAAACANNAAGTGGCAGAGCTTGGCTGTATCGACCTGTATGAAACGGGCGGCATAGTTACTCCTAACCAAGCAGGGCGGGACTTGACACCCGCCCATTTTTTTAAGGAAATTTTATGAAGATGCTTTTACCTAAAGATATAGAATATTGTATAGAAATTATGTCTGGTGCTACGAGCCCGCCTAAAATACCTAAAGGTCGACATACTGGAATAGGTATGTATATAAAATTAGCAAGGTATGATGTAAACTTTGTTAACAATGTTTCAAGTTATATACAACGTGGTCTTGGTATGACAAGTAGACAAAGGGAGTTAGCAGTAAAGCTCACGGCTAAATACCGTAAGCAATTCCGTAATATAGGAGTTGATGTTTCATTAATCACAAAGACCCCCGAATTCCGTACTAACGTTAGAACTGTAGATCGAAGCAAACGATTTGATTGCGAAGATGAATTAATTTATCTATATTTTCCTTATAATCAAGATATGATTAAAGAGGTTAATACAATGTTAAGAGAAAATATTTTAATTAGCAATGCTGATTCAAATTGGGATCAAGAAGAAAAGAGATGGCAAATTAATAACACTGAAGGAAATTTTATTACATTGTATAATTGGGCAAAAGAAAATACCTTTGATTTTTCAAACCCAAGTATTGAATACTTTAACAAGTTAGATAAAATTATTCAAAATAAAACTGATTACGAAATTCGTGCTACTATTAAAGATGAAAACTCTTTACAAATACATAATGCTCCAAAAGAATTAGAGGAGTATTGGAACGAACATATTAAACAAAAAACATTAATCGAACAAATAAAAAGTTGTGGACTATTGGCAATAGATCTTGACAATTCGGTATTAACCAAGTATAATTTTAATAAACTACAAAAGGATATCCTTACTAACGACTATCTAAGTGTAAAAGAATCAATAAGTGATGTAATAGTTACTTGTCTAGATTTAGGATTTGAGAAGATCGCTGTTGGGTTAAGTAGTCATTCAGTTGGTAATGTTGAAGAAATTACAAAATTTATTGAATGGTATAAAAGTAAACACGGTAATACTGATGAAGTAATGATCAATAGTAAGAATAATGTGTTTACTAGCCTTAAAGTATCACAAGATCCAACAGATAAAACAAGGCTCATTATAACTGATAGAATGAGTAGGCTACAAAACAAACATTGGAATTTTAAAGCCGATGTAACAATAGGACAAGGTTTGTATAATAAGAGAAATATATTTCAAAGTAGTAAAGTAATAGACGTTGTACCGTCTAATAAAAATGAAGAATGGACAGTTGATAGTGATGAATTATTTTAATGAGTAAATGTATACTACATATTAAAGATGAGGTTAACATTAAGATTGAGGGATTAGATCTTAATGCTCGTAAAAAACTATCTAATAAGTTTAAATATGAAGTTCCATATGCTAGGTATCTTCCGGCAGTAAGACTAGGACGTTGGGATGGCAAGATAGCATTTTTTCAATTAGGTGGTTCTTCATATACTAATCTACTACCAGAAATTATTCCTGTACTTGAAGAACTTAATTATGATATTGAGTTAAATGATCAACGTGAATACAGAACTAATTTTAACTTTGAACGTGTTACTGAAGAATCTTATAGCCATCTTACTTGGCCAGAGGGACATGTAGTAGCAGGAGAGCCTATTAAATTACGTGACTATCAAGTGGATACTATTAATATGTTTTTAGAGAATCCACAAAGTATACAAGAAATTGCCACAGGAGCAGGTAAGACTTTAGTAACAGCCGTATTAAGCAATAAAGTAGAACCTTATGGTAGAAGTATTGTAATTGTACCTAACAAGTCATTAGTAACACAAACAGAAGAAGATTATATTAACATGGGTCTTGATGTTGGCGTGTTCTTTGGTGATAGAAAAGAGTTTGGCAAAACACATACAATTTGTACATGGCAAAGTTTAAACATATTACTAAAGAAAACAAAAAATGCCGAAGCACCTATAAGCATTGGAGAGTTTTTAGAAGATGTAGTTTGTGTTATGGTTGATGAAGTACATATGGCTAAAGCAGATGTACTAAAAACTTTGTTAACAAGTGTAATGGCACACATACCTATACGTTGGGGATTAACAGGTACAATTCCTAAAGAAAACTTTGAATGGAAAAGTTTACATGTTAGTTTAGGAGATGTAACAGCAAGAATAAAAGCCAGTGAACTACAAGATCAAGGTGTACTAGCAAAATGCCATGTTAATGTTGTACAATTACAAGATTACGGTGACCATGGCAACTATCAGCAAGAACTTAAATACCTGTTAACCAATGCTGATAGGTTAAAGTATATGTCAAAGTTATTTAATAAGATATCAGAGTCAGGTAATACACTTATACTAGTGGATAGGATTAGTGCTGGAAATGACTTGGTAGAATTATTAGGTGAAAGGGCAGTTTTTGTTTCAGGTGCTACTAAGAGTGCTGATAGAAAAACAGAGTATGATGAGATTGCTGATGTAGATGGCAAGATAATTGTAGCAACATACGGAGTAGCGGCAGTAGGTATTAATATTCCTCGTATCTTTAATTTAGTATTACTAGAACCAGGCAAGAGTTTTGTTAGGGTAATACAAAGTATTGGGCGAGGCATTCGTAAAGCAGAAGATAAAGATTTTGTACAAGTATGGGATATTACAAGTACTTGTAAATTTGCCAAAAGGCACTTAACAGCAAGAAAGAAATTTTACAAAGAAGCAAACTATCCGTTCCAGGTAGAAAAAGTTGACTGGGAGGCAAAATAATGCTATACTACAGATATAATAAAAGGATAAAATATGAGTCAAATATTAACATTAGATAATAAATGTTTTCCAATGACAGAAGTACCAGACGAAGTAGAAGATATGAGGTTTGGTGTATTAGATAATTCGGACCCAACTGATCCGGATTATTTTTTTATACCATTAATATTTTTAGAAAGTTTTAATAGTCCGGCACTAGTCTTAAAGATTGGCGGACATCAAATAAAAATGCCATTAGATTGGTGTATGCTTATTGGCGAAGAAGATCACGGAGACTTAGAAGTTCTAAGTTTAACAAGTATTAATGATAGAGGGTTTAAGGCGTTTGTGTTTAATCAATTAACTGATTTTAAACCAGACTTTTACCCTGTTGAAATTGTAGATGTGTATCAAGAAGTTAGATGGTTCTTCCCAAAATTAAAAGCAGGACAATTATTAGCAGTTCCATTACATGACGGGCCAAAGCCTAAGTGTGCTTTCTTTGTTAAAGAAGTAACAAGGAACAATGAAATTGTAGATGTAGGAAAAGCATGGGGATGAGTTTACCGCTGAACAAAGTGTTACCAGCACTTGATCGCAAAGACAGAAAATTCTGGGATAATCTTTCTGATGAAGAAAAGAAAGCGTTCTCGCCTTTTTTGTATAATAGATATAGTTCAAGTGTTAAAGGTGAAGAACTTTTACAGCAATGGTATTTAAGAGCAACTAACGAACGTACTAACAAAAACTTTTTTGATGTAAGTAGTAGTAAACACCCTAAATTACATTGGTTGTTGTTAACAACTATTAGTCCAAAGATGGGAACACAATTTCATGAGTGGATTCCTCACAAGAAAAAACAAAAGTCTAGCAAGAATGGGTTTGATAAAACTATTAGGAAATTGTATCCTAATATGAAAGAAGATGAAGTACAATTATTGTCTACACTTATTACTAAAAAAGAACTTAAAGAACAGTTAAAATTATTAGGATGGGAAGACACGGATATAAAGGCAGAGGTTAAGTGAATTTAGCAATGGCAGATATTATAAAAACAGCCGCAACTAATTACAAAGCACCAAAGAAGCATATGTGTAAATATTGTGATAGAGGTTTTGTAAAAGAAACTACATTGCTGGCTCATATGTGTGAATCTAAAAGGCGATGGGAACAGAAAGATGAATCGCATGTTAGACTAGGCCAACAAGCATACATTATTTTCTTTAAGCAAACACAACCTAATTCAGATAAACTTAAATATGGTGACTTTGTTAAAAGTAATTACTATAATGCTTTTGTAAAGTTTGGTAGATTTTTAATTGATTACAGAGTTGTAAATACAAAGCGATATATTGAATATGTTATTAACAGTAAATTTAAATTAGATCGTTGGTGTACAGAGCAATATTACTTAGACTGGTTAGCAGGATATCTTAAAACAGAGCATTGGGAAGATGCTTTAACTAGAAGTTTGGTTACAATGGACAAATGGGCAGAAGGTTGCGGAGACAACATACAAAGTAGTAGTTATTTCTTTGCTAATAGTTCAAACAAAATTGTACAAGATATTATTAATGGGCGTATTAGTTGCTGGGTGATTTTTAATACTGACACAGGTAAACAATTTTTAGGTAAACTAAACGACGAACAAATACAACTAGTTTACGAATACATTGATCCAGACTATTGGAGACAATACTTTATAAAATTTAATAAACAGTCTAAGATTGTAAAAGAAACATTAAAAGAGGTAGGATTTTAATGGTTAAGTTGCCTGACATTGATATAGACTTTGCTAACAGAGACGACATACTAAGTAAGTTAAAACATATACCTGCTACACTAGATAGCGGTAAGAAGCACAATACCGGTGCTTACTTTGTGGATATACCATTAGATCCTATAACAGGACAAGCAAGTATTGATCATGAAATAGCAGAAGGTAGAGGATACTTTAAAGTAGACTTTTTAAATGTAAATGTATACCAAGGTGTTAAAGATGAAGAACACATGGATATGTTACTTGCTAAAGAACCTAATTGGCAACGGTTATGGACAGATAAAGAATTTTGTGAAAAAGTAATTCACGTTAATAATCATTTTGATTTATTACAACAACTAAAACCAGATACCATGACAAGGATGGCTATGTTTTTAGCAGTAATGAGACCAGGTAAAGCAAACCTGAGGAACTACGATTGGAAAACAATCGCAAAAACTGTATGGGATAAACCTGCTGATGGCAGTTATTATTTTAAAAAAGCCCATGCGGTTGCTTATGCTCATTTAGTAGCACTACACATTAACTTACTGGAGGAATAGAATGGCAGAAATGAAAGATAGCGGTAATTTGTTTATTTCATGGGACGAGTACAACAAGGCAATAGAAGATTTAGCAATACAAATTTATAACGACGGTTACAAGTTTAATCAGATAGTTTGTATCGCAAAGGGTGGACTAAGAGTAGGTGACATACTTGCCCGTATTTTTGATGTACCATTCGCAGTAATGTCTGTAGAATCATATCACGGTGTTGGCGTCAAAGACAGCCAAGGACAAATTGTATTTGGAAACTCATTAGCAAAGACAACTCCTAACTTAGGTTCAAACGTTTTGTTAGTAGATGATTTAGCAGATTCGGGTCTAACACTTGAGAAATGTGTAAAGTGGCTAGAACATTACGAGGGATTTTTTATCGATGACCTTCGTACTGCTACATTATGGGTCAAAGGGATATCGCAGTTCACTCCAACTTATTATGTAGATTATTTAGAAACTAGTCCGTGGATCCACCAACCCTTTGAGAAGTATGAGGACATGGGAATTGAAGAATTAATAAAACAAAAAGCAGGAGAATAATATGACTTTTATAATTTGGCACTTATTAGCAATAGTATCAGTAATGGCAATATCGTTTGTTGCTGGATTTTGGTATGCTAACAATTCATATATAAGACAAAAGAGAACAGTCGACAGTATAACTAATGTCAAGTACAACTTACATCAACGTAATTAAACATTTACAAGTAGAAACGACAACTTATTGTAATTCGTTTTGCCCAGGATGTTCTAGAAATGTAGAAGGTGGCGAAATTAACCCTCATATTTCTTTACAGCATGTGGGTATGAAAACATGGGGGAAGTTATTTGAAGATAACAGTATATCAGCATTAACATTAAATGGAAATTTTGGTGACCCTATGATGAATCCTAATATTGTACAAATGCTTGATAAGGTAGCCAATATTGGTAATATTACTGATATGGTTTCTATACATACTAACGGAGGCTTAAGAAGTTTAGAACACTGGCGAGAGTTAGCAAACGTTTTACAAAAATTTAAAAAACACGAAGTTGTTTTTTCAATTGACGGGTTAGAGGATACTAATCACATTCATAGACGCGGCACAGACTTTAAAAAGATAATAAACAATGCTAAAGAGTTTATATCACATGGCGGAACAGCACATTGGCGTATGATTATATTTGACCACAATAAACATCAAATACAAAAAGCAAAAGAGTTTGCTCGTAGTTTAGGATTTAGGTATTTTACAATAAGTGAAAGTTATGATAAAGAAATATTTGCTAAAGAATATAAAGGTATGCCCGAAACAGTTATTACCGCACCTAGCAATGACGTCTATAAAGAGTTACAATCACATCAAGAAGATTTTTATCCTAATAAAGAAGGAGTTCATTTTTGGGCAGATAAAACTATTAAACATGAATTTAATTGTCCTTGGTTAAATGATTTAGCATTACAAGTAGATGTTAAAGGAAGGATATGGCCGTGTTGTTATATCTCAGATAATGCTAATAACACTTTTTACGACAACGAGTGGTCCATAGCATCTATTAATAATAAGTTTCCGCAGGACTTTAATAATATTAATAAGTTTAATTTGATAGAGATTTTATCTCACAAATTTTTTACTAAACATTTAAATACTGTTTGGAAAAATAAAGAATCACAAATATGTGAAAATTGTATGAATAAGGAAATGATATGAGTACCTATATAGTAGACGACGGATGTATTAATTGTAAACATAAAGATTGTGTTGAAGTGTGTCCGGTGGATTGTTTTTACGAAGGAATTAATACACTAGTTATTAATCCAGATGAATGTATTGACTGTGGTGTTTGCGAACCAGAGTGCCCAGTTGAAGCAATACATTCTGATACTACAGAACATGGTGCTAAATGGGTAGACTTTAATTGGAAATATGCTAACGAACATGGTTGGCCAGTAATAACTGAAAACGGAGATCCAATGCCCGAGCATGAAAAATTTGCTCCTGAAAATTATCCAAACGGTAAGATGGAGTTCTTCAAGGAAGAACCCGGTGACTCCTAGAGATTGGTTTAAAGATCATCAAAGAGTGCTAGTGTATCCTCCTGGAGCAGGAGGAGAATATATAACAGCAGTTTTAAATTCTCAAGACTTAGCACAAAACTTTTCGTTTTCTAAAATGGCTCCTGGTAGAAATAGGTATTCGTCGCATAACTCTTTTCCTGGGCATCCTATATTATTCAAAGAAGCACAGCGACTCCCCGAAAGGGCAGGCGAGTGGACTGACGAATGTAGGCTTAACTTTAAAAATGAGATGGAAATTAAACGTTTCCTTAAAGAACAAGACCCTAAAAATCACTGGAAGCAAGAAACTGGTAATCCTGATGTAGGTAAAGTTATTAGAGAGCAACCAGGTAAGGGGAAATACGAAACTATTAATACTGTATTTGTTGAAAATGCTAAATGGTTCCCAACACATTACGATTATAATGTTTTTAGAGAGCCAGTTTGGAAATGGTTAGATTATGATAATCCGTATTGGACAATACATTGGTCTATGTGTATATTTTTTAAAGGTGCTACTCATCGAGATATTGCTAAAATATCGCATGAATGGTATACAGATTTTCCAGAAATGTCTTGGCACCCAGAAAGAAACATTTATAGGAATTACTATAATCAAAAATATCCTAATTCTAGGATAAATGTAGATGATTTAGAATTTAGAAATAAAACCCGTTATATTAATTGGGCAGAAGACAATCTCAAAGCAATGAACAAGTATTTGGTTGATAACGACCGCCTGGATGATATGAACCAAGACTGTTGGCGATACTTAAATGAGGAAATGCCTAGGTAGGCTTTTTAACTAACTGTATACTCTTTTTCTTAACACGCTTGTCGCTGATATTTCTTAAACTCACTTGAGGCCCGGCAATTATCTCACAATCTTTAGCAATAAATGTTTGTAAACAACATTTAAAATATTGAAAGTCTTTTTTAAGAAAGATATTAATAGGGATCATTCGATTTGATTCGTTCCACCAAACATCGCCCATTTCTAAAAATAATTTTCGTTCTTCTAGTGTTTTTAATTTATTAATATCGTAAATGCTTAAACAATGTTTATCAAAGTTTTGAATTATCCCTATATATTCGTTGCCAGAATACATTACATGGCTTAGAAAAGGATATTTCTCTCTTAACTTCTCAAATTTATTCACGTCCGCTCCAATAAATACATATAACTATAATAAAGGTAATTTTAAATGTTAAAAACTACAACATATTTAACAACACAATCACACTCAGTAGTATATAGCACTATTGGGTCAACACCGAACAGGAATATGACTATGTATGCTCGTAATTTAAAGGTTTACAAGGGTGCTAAAAACCCTATTGTAATCGAAATGAAAAACAATGATCAGAAGGCCGTAGATATTACAGGTAAAACATTTGTCTTTAATATTCTAGATCAAGAAGAACGTCAAACACTTATTAGTAAAACCGGCACAATTACTAATGCTAGTAAAGGCAAAGTACAGTTTGATATAACAGAAAGTGATTTACAAAAGGTTAGTGGCTCTTTTTTAAACTATAGTGTTTTAGATAACACTAGTGGCGAAAGAGGAGTTGTTTATGTAGATGATCATCATGGTGCTATGGGTAATATTGAAGTAATAGACGGCCCTTACAGTCAGTTTAGAGATTCGCAAGTAGTTTTGTTACCTGATAGTAACAAAGTTGCCGTACAAGCCTATCCGCATTTAAATGAAAATAAAGCACTACATACAGCTCAAGTATATTTTACAAACTTTACAGGAACGTTAAAAATTGAAGGTAGTATGGCGGCTATAAGTGAATTAGACACAGATGAATGGTTTGATATTACTACAAAAACATATACAAACCAAGCAAATAATGTTTATATTAATTGGACTGGAGTATATTCACATATTAGATTTTCTAAAACAGTAACTAGCGGAACGCTAGATAAAGTACTATATCGCTTATAACTTCTTTGTACCTTTAACGTAATTAGGGATACCGTGATCTCTAACACCGTCAAAGAATTGTAAGTTCTTAATAGCGGCCCAATGTCCTCTACACCAATCTTTAAATCTTTGCCATTTGCTTAAACCGTTTCTTATATTACCGTAATGATTAATATAGCAAAGAGTACCATGGTGTCTAAAACCCATAATAGCCATAGGAACGGTAGGTACTAAATCATTATTATTACGCCATCTATAATGCTTTACTCTTAACCCTTGTACAAATTCTTTATTACCTACTCTTGGAGAACCAAATGTATATAAACATTCTGTTTGATTTTCTAACCTACTTGCGGCTATAGTTGCCATAGCACCGCCTAAACTGTGTCCTGTTATAAACAATGGTTTAGATTTACTTAATAACGGTATAATAGCAGACCAAACTTTTTCAATTTCGTCATAAAATCCGTCATGTACTGAACCGTCTGTTTTAGATTTACTTTTCCATGCTTTTAAATCTGCCGCAATATCACTAAATTGTGTAGGCTCAGTGCCTCTAAATGCTAATACTTGTTCTTTGCTACTAGTTAAAACCATTACTTGAGCGCCGTCTATATCTATATATTTTACTTTAGTATATCCAAGTTTTTTTAACTTGGCTGTTAACGCATCCCCGAATTTTTTGTATGCTAACCCTGAAAGATTAGCAAAATGATTACTTCTATTCATGTGATCTCCTTAATAAGTGTATTTAACCGATATTGAGTAAAAACAATTTTAAGATCTTTCAACAAGTATCCGAAATTAAATAAATAAGTATAATACACAGGGAGACTCTAATGAAACATAAGACTAGATCATTATTAGAAGAGCTAGATGCGATAGCGATCGACAAAGACCGAAAACACGTGGTGGAAAGTAGAGCAACTCACCTGATACAGTCATCAATTAATTTAATTAAAATGATTAAAGAAAACTTTTCTGAAGAAGTATCACAAGACTTAGAAAAAAGATTTATAGCGGCAATTAAAAAGCAAGAGCCAGTCAAATTTACTAGAGGTATTAGGAAGTTAAAAAATGATAATTAGTGAAATTGACGTAGAAAAATACGTTAACAAAACTCGAAAAGCACAGCAAAAGTCGGCAAAGTTGTCGGGTGGGTTTACTGGCAAAGGTGGCCAAATTGGCGAAGTACTAGCAATGGTAGAAAAGCATTATGCTTTTTGGAACCATGCTGTTAAAAAGAACCCAGAATATGCTAAAGTAAATCCACAAGGATTACTAAATGCTTGGATCGATAAATTTTACGGAACTAGTTCAGTTAATATAGATCACAAAAAAGCAATGAACAACGGTGCTATTAATTTCACACAAGGAACCAAAGGTGCTAGTGCTATATTTAGAATTGTAACAGCAATTTTATTAAAACCTAAAAGTGAAAAAGAAGCAAAACTGTTTAGGGATCAAATTGAAAAACATTTACCCGATAAAATAAGAAAAGAAGTAAGGGAGCCTATGCCTAAGCCAACAGGAGACTCAAACCCAACAGCGGCACAAAATCAAGTAGGTGCTAAGAAAACAGCATCAGATGGTGAAGAATATGAATGGAAAGGTGCTCAATGGGTTGGCACAAAAACTGGCAGAATGGCGAAAAAAGAAATCGCCGCAGAATTAGGAAAATAAATGTTAATAACAGAAGTACTCAAGCCACGCGGTAACTGGCAAACAATTACAGAAGCCACTGATAAAAATTTACACCTAGAACATTTAGAAGATTTAATTTTAAATGACGGGTATCAAGGTGCCGCTACAGCATTAAAATATGTTAATGCCTTAAGAATGATGTTGAATGTAGGTGGTGAAGGACAAAGTAAAGTCACAGTTAAATGGGACGGTGCTCCTGCTATCTTCTGTGGAACAGACCCAGTTGATGGCAAGTTCTTTGTAGGTACTAAAGCAGTATTTGGTAAAACAGAAAACAAAGCGGCAAAAACAAGTGCAGAGATTGACAATTGGTATCCAGGCGAAGGCCTTAATAAAAAACTTAAAATAGCACTCTCAGAGTTAAGTAAATTAGGTATACAAGGTGTTCTACAAGGTGATATGATGTTTACCGCCGACGATATACAAACTGCTACAATAAGCGGTGAAGACGTTTATACATTTACACCTAATACTATTACATATTCAGTACCGGTTGATAGCGATATTGGTAAAAGAATTAAATCTGCCAATATAGGTATAGTATTTCATACAACATATACAGGCGAAACACTAGCAGATATGAAAGCAGAGTTTGGAGCCAAAGTTGGTAGTTTGAAACAGACAAGTAGTGTATGGTTCGACGATGCTTATTATAAAGATGTAGGCGGAAAAGCAACACTAACAAGCCAAGAAGATAAAGTAGTTTCAAATGGTTTAGGACAAGCACAAGTTACACTAAAGAAAGCAACACCGGAAACATTTAATAAGTTTTTAGAAGATCCTGCTCTTGCTACTTGGTTAAAACCTTTTATTAATAAAAGAATTACAGCAGGTACTAGTGTTGGGGAACCAATACAGTTTGTAAAAGAATTTATAGAATATTTTAAAGAAAAAATGGAAGGCGAAATATCTAAACTTAAAACTGGAGCAGAAGGCCCGGCGGCACAAAAGAGATTAGAAAAGATATTAGCAACAGAAAAATTTGTAGAAGATAATTTAAACACAATATTAATAGTAATGGCAGTATACAAACAAGTTATACAACTTAAATTAAAACTATTAAAGAAATTAGAACGTATTGAACAAAGTGTTGGCACTTTTTTAAAAACAGACGATGGCTATAAAGTTACAAACCCTGAAGGATTTGTAGCATTTGGTATGGAAGGTGGAGCAGTTAAACTTAATGATAGACTTGAGTTTAATAAAGCAAACTTTAATCAAGCAAAGAGTTGGAGCAAATAATGGCTTTTGAATTTATAAAAGAAGAATTAGCAGAAGCAAGAATGTTTAAGAGCCCAACAAGAATTGCGGCTAATAGTCAAGGACAATTAGCAGATACTTTATATTCTCATTTACTTGGTTTACAAGTAATGAAATATGAGAATCCAAAGGCGGCACAGGCTTATGCTAAAAAGACTTTAAGTTTACCGTTTAATAGTGTACGTCCTGGTGCTACAGATTTACATAACTTAATAGCAAGTGTAGATAAAACACCTCAAAACCAAGTAAGAGGTTATTTACAAGGTATTGCTAATGGTAGATTAGATACTCAAGCAGATAGACGAAACTTAATCATGTTACAACGTGGTTTAG
>ENA-UZWR01001564-UZWR01001564.1-metagenome-genome-assembly--contig:-Day-1-25m-contig-1564_pt1 | contig 24193 bp, 27 predicted proteins | sample MGYA00260337_ERZ794897 | MGnify/ENA metagenome assembly ERZ794897 | reverse complement strand
ATTAAACCAGTTAATCAATTAAGAATGATTGAAGACGCTGCTGTTATATACAGAATAGCAAGAGCGCCTGAAAGAAGAATATTTAAAATTGATGTTGGTAATTTGCCTAAAATGAAAGCTGAACAATATTTAAGAGACGTTATGGCAAGATACAGAAACAAACTTGTGTATGACGCAGCTACAGGTGAAATAAGAGACGACAGAAATTACATGTCAATGTTAGAAGACTTTTGGTTACCAAGTAGAGAGGGTGGCAGAGGTACAGATATTTCTACATTACCAGGTGGTCAAAATCTAGGAGAAATTACAGACATAGAATACTTTAGAGCAAAACTTTATAGATCATTGAATGTACCTTCAAGTAGATTAGAAGCTTCAACAGGTTTTAATTTAGGAAGATCAACAGAAATAACAAGAGACGAATTAAAATTTACTAAATTTGTTCAGAAATTAAGAAAGAAATTTATTGAACTGTTTAATGATATTTTAAAAACACAATTAGTATTAAAAGGAATCATTGCTGAAGAAGAATGGCCAATGATTAGAGATAATATTTTTTATGATTTTTTACAAGACGGTCACTTTGCAGAATTAAAGCAGGCTGAAATGTTAAAAGATAGAATACAACTGGCTAACGATGTAAGAGATTATGTTGGTAAGTATTTTTCAGTTGAGTATGTTAGAAAAAATATACTAAAACAATCTGATCAAGATATAGAGAAGATTGATAGTCAAATCAAAAAAGAAATTGACGATGGAATTATATCATCACCACAAGATCAGGTTGTTGATAGTGAGGATTCGTTCAATTAATAAATTAATGGGAGAACAATTATGAGTAGTGAAGTAAAAAACTTTATAGATAAATTAGGTGCCGGTAAAAACGCAGAAGCCGGTGACGCTTTTAAAGACGCATTAAGAGCAAAAGTAGGTGACGCATTAGACCAGAAAAGACAAGATGTTGCTGGCAATATGTTTAACGCAAGTGCTTTTAGTGATAAGAAACCTGAAGTAGCAACTCCAGGACAATTCAATCAAGACGGAACAATTACAAATGCTGATGGTACAGCAGGTCAAACCGGTGCAGAAATGTCAGCAGCTACGGCTCCTGAAGTAGCAGAACCATCTGCTGATTTAGCACCAGAAACACCAGCAGTTGATACGCCGGTTGAAACACCAGCAGTTGATACACCAGAGGTATAATTAAATGTTAAGAGTGAGTGACATTGTGGAAGAACAAAAACTATTTAACAGTAACGCATTTAAACAATTAACTCCTGTTTTACAAGACGCTGTTAAACAAGTATACAAAACTATAGAAGAAGACGAAAATATTACTGTTGATAATTTGGCAGAAAAATTTGAACTTGCTGTAGACAATGTTGCTACTATTAACACTATAGAAAAAGAACAATTAGAGGGTTATTTTGATGACGAAATAACTGAACAATTAGAGAAATTAGGAGAAGAATAATGGCAGATACAGTTACAACTCAAACCATATCAGATACATCTGGTATAAAATATGTTGTTAAAATGACTAACGTATCAGACGGTACTGGAGAAACTTTAGTAAAAAAAATAGACGCTTCAGCGTTAACTTTTATGACCGAAGATGGTAATAGAAAGTTAAGTAAGATATGGTATTCAGTAAATACTAACAATAATAAATCAGCAGTTGAGTTGCTATGGGACGGTACTGTAAATTCTACGATTGCTTTCTTGTCTGGAAATGGTCATTGGGATTTAAGAACTTCTGGAAATGAAATTGGTAACAATTCCACAACACCTACAGGTGATGTATTGTTATCTACTAAAAACTTTGCAGCTGGCGATAATTATACAATTTTACTAGAGTTTAGGTAAAAAATCTTATAAATATAAGGAAGTTTTAAACATAGAGGGAATTTATGAAATTAATATCCGAAGAAGTACAAAATGCTGAATACATCACCGAAGAGGTGAACGGCAAAAAGAATTATAAAATTAGAGGTGTCTTCTTACAATCCGAAATAAAGAATAGAAATGGACGTGTCTATGAAAAAGAGATACTTGAAAAGGAAGTAAGTAGATATAACGCAGAATTTATTAATAAAAAAAGAGCATTTGGTGAACTTGGACATCCAGACAGTCCAACAGTAAATCTAGAGAGAGTATCACATATGATTACTACTCTTTATCCAGATGGTACTAATTTTATTGGTGAAGCTAAGATAATGAACACACCTTACGGTAAGATTGTAAAAGGTCTTATTGATGAAGGCGCTCAATTGGGTGTATCATCTAGAGGTATGGGTTCTTTGTCACAAAGAGGTGGTGTTAATTATGTAGGTAGAGATTTTTATTTAGCTACAGCTGCCGATATTGTTGCAGATCCGAGCGCTCCAGACGCTTTCGTAGAAGGCATAATGGAGAGTAAAAATTGGGTATGGGACAATGGCGTTCTTGTTGAAAAGGACATTAGTGCCTGGAAAACAAGTATTGAAAGGGCTAAAAGCGTTGCCTTAGCAGAAGCTAAAGCAGAGGTTTTTAAGGACTTTCTTAAAAAACTCTAGTTTTATAAATATAACACGAGAATTTATAACTAGTTAAAGAAAAAATAAATAATAAGGAGATATCTCAATGTCAGAAAACTTAAAGAACATTGAAGCAACAACAGATCAAAATACGGCAGTAGCTGAGAATGCTAACCCGAATGCTGATCTACCGAAAAAGAACGCTGTAGCGTCTGAACCAACTCACCTATCAAACGGTGCTGAGGATTTAGGTGCAGCTGTAGTTAAACCTACAGATAGCAATCCGGATGCTTCAAAATCAACTAAAGAAGTTTCTGGTCAGGCTCCTCAAAAATCTGAAGGTGCTCCTGAGGCAATGCCAAAATTAGCAGGACACAATACGAAATTAGAGTCTACAGAAACAAAAGCTGACGATAAAGAAACAGTTAAAGAAGGCGAAATGCCTGCTGGTCTGAAAAAATACCTTGACAAGAAAAATGACAAGGAAGCTGATACTAAAAAAGAAGAAGTTGAAGCGAAAAAAGATGACGAGAAAACAGAAACAAAAGAAAAAGACATAGACGTAAAAGAACATGTTGACGCTCTTGTTGCTGGAAATGCTGACTTATCGGAAGAATTTAAAGACAAAGCCGCAACTATTTTTGAAACAGCAATTAAATCTAAAGTAAAAGAAATCGCTGAAGAAATGGAAACGGATTACAATAAAAGATTCGAGGAAGAAACCTCTACAGCAAAAGCTGAGTTAGTGGAAAAAGTTGATTCTTACCTATCATACGTGGTAGAAGAATGGATGAAAGAAAACGAACTTGCTTTAGAAAGAGGAATCAAAGGCGAAATCGCTGAGGACTTTATCAGTGGTCTAAAAAAATTATTTGAAGACCATTACATAAATGTTCCAGACGAAAAATATAATGTACTTGAAGATCAAGCTTCAAAAATTGAAACGTTAGAAAAGAAACTTAACGAGTCAATAGAGAAGAATGTTGAATTAAGTAAGTTAGGTAATAAGTACAAAGCAGCTGAAATTTTAGATGAAGCTTCTAAAGACTTAACCGAAACTGCAAAAGAAAAATTCAACAAACTTGCTGAAGAAGTAGATTATTCAACAGAAGCAGATTACAGAGAAAAAGTTAAGACAATTAAAGAGTCTTACTTTAAATCCAAAGACGTTTCTGGTGACGGTATAGATGAAGTAGCGGCTGGCGAAGGAACTCCTAGTGAGGACCTAAGCAATGCGATGGCTGCTTATAGTGCCGCTATAAGTCAAACAAAAGACATTAAATTGTCTAACAAATAATAATAATAGGGAGATAAAAAACATGTATTTATCAGAACAATACGAAAAAAAATGGCAGCCAGTTTTAGAGCATCCTGATTTACCAAAAATCGGTGATTCTTACAAACGTGCCGTTACTGCTACGATCTTGGAAAACCAAGAAAGAGCTATGAAGGAAGACAGCGCATTTATGACTGAAGCTGCTCCTACAAACAACACTGGTGGAACTTCAAATTGGGATCCAATTTTAATTTCATTAGTAAGAAGAGCAATGCCAAACCTTATCGCTTACGATATTGCTGGTGTTCAACCAATGACTGGTCCAACTGGACTTATTTTCGCAATGAGATCAAGATATACTTCAGCAACTGGAGCAGAAGCTCTATTTGACGAAGCTGATACTGATTACTCATCTAGAAATGCTGCTGGTGATTCAAATTCAGCTGACGGTGTTACTGAGCACAGAGGAACTAATCCATCTGTACTTAACGACTCACCTGCTGGAGAATACACTAGAGGTCAAGGTATGACAACTGCTGAAGCTGAGGCTTTAGGCGACGCTTCTGCAAACGCATTTGCTGAAATGGCTTTCTCAATTGAGAAAACTACAGTGACTGCAAGAAGCAGAGCTCTTAAAGCAGAATACACTATGGAACTTGCTCAAGATTTAAAAGCAATCCACGGTTTAGACGCTGAAACTGAATTAGCAAACATTNNATCCTTGCGGAAATCAACAGAGAAGTTGTTAGATCAGTTTACATCAATTCAGAAAAAGGCGCTGCTACAAACACAACTACTGCTGGTGTATTTGATTTAGATACAGACTCTAACGGTAGATGGTCAGTTGAGAGATTCAAAGGTCTTATGTTCCAATTGGAAAGAGACGCAAACAGAATCGCTCAAAGAACAAGAAGAGGTAAAGGGAACATGATTATTTGTTCTGCTGATGTCGCTTCTGCTCTACAAATGGCTGGTGTTTTAGATTACACACCTGCATTAAACAATAACTTGAATGTTGATGACACAGGCAATACTTTTGCTGGTGTTCTTAACGGCAGATTCAAAGTATACATTGATCCATATAGTGCAAACAGTTCAGCAACACAATACTATGTTGTTGGTTACAAAGGTACTTCACCTTATGACGCTGGTATGTTCTATTGTCCATATGTTCCACTACAAATGGTGAGAGCAGTTGGTCAAGATACTTTCCAACCAAAAATTGGTTTCAAGACTAGATATGGTCTTGTTGCTAACCCATTTGCTGAAACAGGTGCTATCACAGGCGCTCACACTCCAGTAAATGACGCTGGTTCTGCTAACGCTAACAGATACTACCAAAGAGTTAAAGTTTCTAACTTAATGTAATATCTTGTAGAGTTTTCTACAGAATACAAAAAGGGGGCTTCGGCCCCCTTTTTTTTTGGCCTTTCCGGATGGATAAATATAATTATGACAGTTACAAGTACATACGCAAGACAACCTACAAAACTAGACTATGCTTCACCTACACAGTTTAAGTTTCAACTTGCAAAACTACCAAAGGTAGAATATTTTTGTACGGCTGCAAATATACCAGGTATTAGTATACCATCACCATCACAACCTACACCTCTTGCAGATATTCCATTACCAGGAGATACAATATCTTTTGATGACTTATCTGTTACTTTTATGGTGGATGAGAACTTGGAGAACTATAGAGAGATACATGGCTGGATGTATGGTATTGGGTTTCCTATCTCACGAACACAATTCGGAAGTCTTGTGGACGCTGGGAAAGATAGGTTTCCAACACAAGGTAAAGATAGTTTAACAACTGATCCTGGAAAAGTTAAATATGGTGCGAAGCCTATAGGACCTATTTTTTCAGACGCAACTCTTAATGTTTTGACTAGTAAAAATAATGCAAATATAGAGGTCAGATTTAGTGATGTTTTTCCAACTTCATTATCTGGACTTGATTTTAACCAACAAGCTGATGATGTAAATTACTTGTCGGCAACAGTTACGTTTAAATATAAAATTTTTGAATTTGCTACAAAAAATGCAAGTGTAACAACAAATACTGTTACTTAAAAGCTTTACATTTTCACATAATTGTGATAGGATATGTATATTATGGATTTAGAAAAATTACAAGAACAAGCTGATAGTGATTTAAAGATTAATGATAGTGAACTTGATTTAGAATCTCTTAAAACACCTCAATTACACAACAAATATTTAAAACACTTAACAAAATTTAAGTTAATGTTAAGTCGTGCTGAAGGCAATTTATATAATACCAAAAGAGAACTTTGGGAATATTATACAGGTAAAGCAGACGCCTCAGTATATGCACAAAAACCATTTAACTTTAAATTGTTAAGACAAGATGTAGACCAATATATTCAATCAAATGAAGAATATATTAAGGCAAAACAAAAAGTAGATTACTTACAAACAACGGTAGATTTTTTAGATAGAACAATTAGACAAATAACTAATAGAACTTTCACAATAAAAAATGCAATTGATTGGCGTAAATTTACTAGCGGTGCTATCTAAATTTTAAAATGACCATCACCAGATATATTATTGTTGACAAAAAAGATGATGTCTATTTAAAGATAGAGGCAGATGATGATATAAGAAGAGAACTAGGTCAGTTCTTTACATTTGAAGTACCTGGTTTTAAGTTTATGCCTCAATTTAGAAATCGTGTATGGGACGGAAAAATAAGATTGTTCTCATATCAAACAGGCCAGATTTATGTTGGTCTATATCCATATATATTAAAATGGTGTGAAGACAATAACGTACAAGTTGTTGACGGAACTAAAATACAAGACACAAAGGTAGATGATAGTAAGGTTGATAAGTTTATCAAAGCACTAAATATTCCCTTTAAGGTCAGAGATTATCAAAAGGAGGCATTTGTTTATGCAACTAAAAAAAATAGGTGTTTGTTACTTTCGCCCACAGCTAGTGGAAAATCTCTTATTACTTATCTTCTTGTTAGGTTTAACATTCTTCGGTTAAAAGAACAAAAGAAAAAGATATTAATAATAGTACCAACCACATCTTTGGTAGAACAATTGTTTAAAGACTTCAAAGATTATGGTTGGTCACCAGAGAAAAATGTACATAGAATATATCAAGGTCATGGTAAAGAAACAACTAAACCTGTGATTATATCTACATGGCAATCTATCTATAATTTACCTAAAAAATGGTTTAAAGATGTTGGTATGATTATAGGTGACGAAGCTCATTTGTTTAAAGCTGTTTCATTGACAAAGATATTGACAAAGTTAGATAAGTGCCCATATAAAATAGGTATGACAGGTACTTTAGACGGTAGTAAAACACATAAACTTGTATTAGAAGGACTATTTGGTGCTGTAAATAAAGTTGTATCTACAACTGAATTACAAGAAAAGAAACAATTAGCAGATTTAAAAATATATTCATTGATATTAAAACATGGTTCTATAGAGTGTAAACATGCACACGGTTTTACTTATCAAGAAGAAATGGATTATATAGTACAATCAGATAAAAGAAATAAGTTTATAAAAAATTTGGCGGCTGGTTTACAAGGTAATACATTATGTTTATTTCAGTACGTTGAAAAACATGGTAAAGACTTATACGAAATGATAAAAAACAAAGCAACAGATAAGAAGGTATTTTATGTTCACGGAGGAATTGACGCAGATGAAAGAGAAAAGATTAGAGAAATTACAGAGAAAGCTGACAGCGCTATTATTGTTGCGTCATATGGGACTTTCAGTACAGGCATTAATATACGGAACTTGCATAACATTATTTTTGCTAGTCCTTCTAAATCTAGGATAAGAAACTTACAATCAATTGGTCGTGGTTTAAGATTAAAAGATAATAATGGACATGCGACATTATATGATATAGCTGATGATCTAACTTATAATGGTAAAGAGAATTATACTTTAGCACATTTTAGAGAAAGGATAAATATCTATAGTGAAGAAGACTTTGATTATGAAATACACAATATAGAGTTAAACAATGAATCAGACAGTTAAAATAATTAAGTTAATTAACGGTGACGACATTGTTACCGTTCTACCTACTGGTGACAAACAGTTACCAGATAATGGTCCTCTAATTAGATTAGACAAACCTTTACAAATCAAGTATGTTCCTCAAATGACTCCGATGGGGTTTAGAGATTACATTGCTATGATTCGTTGGACTAATTATACTAGTGATAAGGTGGTTACTATACCTAAAGATAAAATTATGACAATCACCAATGCCTCTCTTGAAATGTCTAACAGTTATGCTCAAATAGTTAAAAACTATGATGGACTAGACAAACCTAAAAGAGATGAGAATTATCATAGAAAAGAGTTTACGGCTGATGAAAATAAAAAGATGAATGAAATCTTTAGAGAACTAGATGATGATGAAGAGGAACCTACGTTACATTAAGGATACTCTGGTGAAAACGGACACCGTTATTATACGCAAATAAAAAATATTGTCAACCGTGGATTGACCATTGACAATTTCGTTAAAATATTATATAGTGAGGATATTATGGCACAAACAAAAAAGAAATCAGAACATTATGTCAATAACAAAGAATTCTTGGCCGCTATGGTTGAGTATAAAAAGTTAGTTGACAAAGCAAAAAAAGAAAAAAAGAAAAACCCTAGAGTACCAGATTATATTGGTGTTTGCTTTTTAAAGATAGCAAATCACTTATCATACAGACCTAATTTTATTAACTATACATATAGAGATGATATGATTAGTGATGGTATAGAAAACTGTTTACAGTATTTAAATAATTTTAATCCAAAAACATCAAACAATCCTTTTGCATATTTCACGCAAATAATTTACTATGCTTTTATAAGAAGAATACAAAAAGAAAAAAAACAAGTAACAATCAAACAAAGAATGATAGCAGACGCAAATTATGATGATTTAGTTTTACAACCTGGAGAAGATAGAGAATTTAAAAATCAGTTTACAGAGTTTTTAAGAAAGAATATGCCTGTAGAGGAACCTGTTAAAAAAACTAAACCTAAAACTAAAGCAAAAAAGAAAAAAAAATAATGAAAATAGCTTTGTTAAATGATACCCATTTCGGGTGTCGTAATGATTCACCAGCATTTATTGAATATCAAAATACATTTTATAATGATTTGTTTTTTCCTTATTTGCAAAAGAATAATATCAAAACATTGATACACTTAGGTGATGTGGTAGATAGAAGAAAATTTATCAATCACAATACGGCACATAACTTTAAAAAAGTATTTTGGAATAGACTAGATGAATTAGGTATTGATACACATATTATCATTGGTAATCACGACACTTATTACAAGAATACAAATGAAGTAAACGCAATGCAAAATCTTGATATAAGCAAAGAAGCCAAAGTATATACTCATGCTACAACGGTAACTTTTGACAATCTACCTATACTTTTTATACCATGGATTTGTGATGATAACGAAGCTGAAACTATTAGAACAATAGAAAATACGCAATCAACAATTGCAATGGGTCATTTAGAAATAAAAGGTTTTGAAATGCACAATGGACATATGAATGACCACGGCACAGAAAAATCTATATTTAAAAGATTTGAAAAAGTAATGTCTGGTCACTTTCACAAAAAGTCAGATGATGGTCACATTTATTATCTTGGTACACAATACGAAATGACATGGTCAGATTACAAATGTCCTAAAGGTTTTCATATATTTGATACAGAAACAAGAGAACTATCAAGAGTTGAAAATACAAATACTATATTTAAAAAAATAGTTTACAATGATAAAGAAACAAACTATGACCAGTTTGATATTACACCATATGATAAGTCTTTTATAAAACTGTATATGTCAAATAAAACAGATACAGATATGTACGAAAGATTAATGGATAGATTATATAATCATATTAATTTACATGCTATTGATGTAATAGAAGACCCTACAGATGTTGGTGCTTCAGTACCAGAAAATTTATTAGAACAAGGAGAAGACACACTTACATTTTTAGGAAATTATATTGATCAAATAGATGTTAAAATAGATAAACAAAAATTAAAAGCATTTGCTAAAGAATTATATATGGAGGCTGGTGAGTGATACTATTTAAAAGAATATCATATAAAAATTTCTTATCTACTGGTAATCAACCAATAGAAATAGCATTAGATATGTCACAAACTACATTAATTGTAGGTACAAATGGTAGTGGCAAATCAACACTATTAGACGCATTGTGTTTTGTATTATTTAATAAACCATTTAGAATTATTAAGAAAGAACAAATGGTCAACACTATTAATAATGGTGATTGTATTGTAGAGGTTGAGTTTGATGTAGGTACAAAGAACTATATTGTAAGAAGAGGTATCAAACCAAATTTATTTGAGATTTTTTGTGATGGTAAACTAATTAATCAAGACGCCAACAATATAGACTATCAAAAATATCTAGAACAAAATATAATGAAACTAAATTACAGATCATTTATTCAAGTTGTATTATTAGGGTCATCATCATACGAACCGTTTATGAAGATGAAACCAAGATATAGAAGAGAAGTTGTTGAAGAGATACTTGATATCAGAGTTTTTGGTCTTATGGATTTAATTTTGCGTTCACAACAAAGTGATTTACAAAAAAAGTTGACAGAGGTAAGGCACCAAGTAGAGTTAATAAAGACCAAGTATGAAACTGAAGCAAAATACTTAAAGACTTTGGAGACCAAAGGGAGTGATAACCTGACGGTACAACAAAATAAGATAGTAGAAAATGATGGAAATAAAGTAGTATATGAACAAAAACTACAAAAACTAAATGAAGACATTGCAGTTAGTCAAAATGCATTAAGTGGCCACGAAACGGTAAATAAAAAGATAAAAGATTTAGAAAAATACGAAACAAAGATAGAACAAAACCTAGATACACATAAGAAGACTTTAAAATTTTTCAAAGAGAATGACACATGTCCGGTGTGTACACAATCTATTGATACTAAATTTAAGGAAGAGAAATGCAATCACGAAACTACAACAATTTCCAAACTAGAATCAGGACTATCACAGCTCGTAGGAGAACTAACTGGTCACGAAAAGAAGTTAACTCAATTCAACCAGATGTCAAACAAGATACAAGAAATGAATGTAGAGATAGCAAAGATAAACGGAAGTCTATCAGCGTTAAAGAAACACAGCGATCAAATTCAGCTAGAGATTTCTACAGCTAGTCAAAAAGATGGCGACATTGAAAAGATAGAACTTGAACTATCTAAAATGTCAGCAGACCTTGGTGTGGCAGACGGACACTTAACAGATGTACAAGAAGAAAAAGATTATGTTGATGTATTGAGAGAAATACTAAATGACAAAGGTGCTAAGGCACAAATTATTCGTAAGTATGTACCTATTATGAATGCCTTAATTAATAAGTATCTACAGGCCATGGATTTCTATATCTCATTTAATTTAGATGAAGAGTTTAATGAAACAGTTAAATCAAGATTTAGAGATACATTTAATTACAATAACTTTAGTGAGGGTGAGAAGATGAGAATTGATCTTGCTTTACTATTTACATGGCGAGATATTGCTAGAATGAAAAACAGTACCAATACAAACTTATTATTACTTGATGAGATATTTGATTCATCATTAGACGGTCAAGGTACAGATGACTTCTTTAAAATCATTAAAACATTAGAAAAAGAAAACATCTTTATTATATCACATAAAGGAGATATACTATTTGATAAGTTTACCAACATAATTAAATATGAAAAGGTACAAAACTTTACACAATTAGGAACAATATGAAAGAACTAAAATTAATACCACCAAATGACCCTAGAGTACAAACTGCTATAGCACCTTATACAGATGACATGTTAAAAGAACATGATTTTAAAGATAGAAAAGAATTAACAGAGGCTATGTTTACTTGTATGAATAAGTTTCATGGTATTGGTCTTACTTGTAATCAAGTTGGTTTACCTTTTAATATGTTTGTAGCAGGTGGTCATCCATCAATTGACGGTGGCAAAGCAATTGCTATGTATAATCCTATGATTATATCTTCTAGTGTAGAAAACTTAATGATGAAAGAAGGCTGTTTAACTTATCCTTTCTTATTTTTAAATATTAAAAGACCTAGAAAGTGTGTATTTAAATATGAGGATAGTGAGGGTAATTTACAAGAAGCACACCTTGATGGTATGATGAGTCGTATATGCCAGCACGAATATGACCATATATTAGGCAGAAATTTTGTAGAACATGTATCTAAATTCAAATTAAAAAGAGCACAAGATAAAGCTATTAAAGAGATTGAAAGACTAAAACGATATAAAGAACAAAGCAACCAAGCTTGACATTTTAATAGTTTTCTAGTATTATATACATTATGACTTATTCGTGGAAGAAAGGAATGTCCATTGAAGATCAATGGCAAAATTGGCAAGATAACAATCCTTTAGATAAAATACCAGATGTAGATACAGATGTATTAAAGCAAGCTCTTATTAAAGACTTGTCTTATGTATCATCTATGAATGTTAAAGAATATACTTTATATCAGAAATGGTGTGAAGTAAAAGATAGATATCCAACTGTAGAAACAAATAGTTTTTTTGATGATAAACCTGCAATGTTAAAACCTGACCAGGCAACAGTCATACAAGAAGTCAAAAATAACTTTTGGTTACCAGATGACCCCGAAGAATACTTAGAATTACAACCAGAATTGATATGGACAGATGGTGCTGAAATACAATCACATACAAATGCTAAGGGCAGTGAGATATGGAATGCATTAAGAACATTTTTATCTACCATGAAAAACAATAGTAACATTGGTAGAAATCTAAACTTTCTAATTAGAGATAAGAAGACAAAGAAATATCTTGGTGTTACTTGTATGTCCTCTGACTTTCTAGACCTTACACCTAGAGACGAATATATTGGTTGGGATAGAGTGGCTAAGACACAAAAAATGATTAATCATACTTGCATTGGTAGTACAATAGTACCAATACAGCCGCTTGGATACAACCTGGTTGGTGGGAAACTGTTAGCTTTACTATGTTTGAGTGATACTGTCGAGAAGACCTGGGAATATCAGTATAAAGACAAATTAGTAGGTGTTACAACTACAAGTTTATATGGTAAAACAAAAGAGATACCTTTATCTCAATATGATAGATTAAAACATTGGAAGAAAATGGGTTGGACTGCTGGTTCCGTATCATACGAACCTACTAAACCAACTAGAATGATGATACAAAACTGGTTGAAAAAGAACCACACATACAAATACTTTGAATGGTATGTGGCCAAAAAAGACACAGGTCAACCACATAAAAGAGATCATAGAAATAGAAGTCATACCTTTACATACAATCAATTAGGTATAGACAAGAAACTTATCAAATCTGACCATGCTAGAGGCATATATTTTGGTGAGTTATTTACAAATACAAGAGAATTTTTACGAGAAGAGACTAATACCACAGGTTTGACAAGAGCATTTGACAATTCTACAGAGGCATTGACAGACTTATGGAAGAACAAGTACGCTAAAAAAAGATTAGCTAGCTTGAAGAAACAAGGTAGAGTATCTACTGAAACACACTTCTATGATGATATAATTTATCTATCATGGGAAGAAACAAAAACAAAATATTTACCACAAGTGGGGAGATAATACCATGAACGGACAATTAGAATTAGAATTAGGTGCTCAAAGTAACGAATCTAATAAATACAAAAAAGTAAGCGACCTGGATATGTATCAAAAGGTTGCATTAACAACGGCAATATATCCGAGAGAACAGGCCATTATATATCCTACATTAGGATTGACCGGTGAAGCAGGTGAAGTAGCCAACAAAGTAAAAAAAATAATAAGAGATGGCTCAAATAGTAAAGATGAAAAACTGGTGTCTGAAATCAAAAGTGAAATTGGTGATTGCCTTTGGTATATCGCTGTACTGGCTAACGATTTTAACATTAAGTTATCCGACATTGCAAGCACTAATTTAATTAAATTAGAGAATCGTAAAGAAAAAGGTACGATTCGTGGCTCCGGTGACCAAAGATAGTAGAACAAACATAGAACATATGGCTGTGCGACCTGACGCAGCCCTAAAAACCATTGCCTGGTATAGAAAAAAAAATTAAAAAAAACGCTTTTAGTGCTTGACTTTTTGATAAAAGGCCTGTAGGATGGTCGTATATTATGAAAAAGGACAACACTATAAATCTTGATGTAAAATCAAATCTTGCAAAACTTCTCGCTACAGAGAATATTACAATTCAACACAACAATGTTAAGACAGCTTCTTTTGATGTAAAGAACCGTGTATTAACTTTACCTATATTTAAACAAAAATCTGGTGATGTATATGACATGCTTATTGCTCACGAATGTGCTCACGCATTATGGACTCCATATGAAGAGTGGCAAAATATTACAGACAAAGAGTTAAGGTCTTATGTTAATGTTATTGAAGATACTAGAATTGACAAGTTAATTCAAGCAAAGTATCCTGGTGTTGTTAGAAACTATGAGAATGGTTTTGACATTTTAGAAAAACAAAATTTCTTTGGTATTTCTGGCAGAGATATCAATAAAGACTTTATGATTATTGACAAAATTAATCTAAGGTCTAAGTCTTTAAACAGACTACCATTTATATTTTCTTCTAATGATAAAGATTGGTTGGTTAAAGTTGACGCTGTTAAATCATTTGATGATGTATTAACTTTGGCTAAGGAAATGTTAGATTGGCAAAAAGATCAAGTTGAGCAGATGACTAAATTGCCTGACTTTGATAACCATATTATTTCAAAAAACTATGAATTATCTGATGATGAAGATGACTTTGATGATGAAGATTCAGATGATAGTCAAGGTGACAATTCAGGTGCTGATCAAAATGATGATGACGCTGATGAAAAAAATGATTTCAATAACTTTGGTGATGAAAAAGCTGATGATGAAAAAGATAGTAAACAAGATGGTCAATCTGAAACAGATGACGCTACTAAAGAAGAAGATAAAAAAGGTGAAGCAACTCATCATGCTAAGGGTGCTGGTGGTGATGACAAGCCTAGATTATTAAAAGCAATTACAGATGATTCATTTGTACAAAACCAAGATAAACTATTAGACAATAGTAACAAAGGTTACAGATATGGTAAGATACCTGCTCCAAATTTAAAAGAAGGTTCTGCTTTAACTTCTTACAAAACTTGGTTAAAAGACATGAATGATTATAGAGTTAAACAAAAACAATATCATAATGTTTCAAAATATGATAGTTACCTAGATAGCTCTTATAAAAAGTTTATGAATGAAAACAAGAAAACTGTTATGTATCTTGTTAAAGAATTTGAAATGAAAAAATCTGCTCAAGCATATAAGAGAGCAAGTCAAGATAAAACTGGTATTATTGATACTTTAAAATTACCTAGTTACAAATATTCAGATGACATATTTAAAAAGTTAACTATCATACCTGATGGTAAAAACCATGGTATGATGATGTTACTTGATTGGTCAGGTTCAATGGCAGATTGTTTATATGATACAGTAAAACAATTAATTAACCTTGTAGAATTTTGTAAAAAAGTTAATATACCTTTTGAAGTTTACTTCTTTACAAGTGAAAGAAAATACGATAGAGAATATGATGCTTCGCCAACATCTTGGTCACAAAACTCTGGTGAGTTTGCATTTGAAGACTTTAACCTAGTTAATTGTGTTAGCCATAGAATGAATAAAAAAACAATTGATCTAGCTATGAAAACTTTATTTCATATGGGTATGTATTTTGATAATAGATATACTAGAAGAACTACTTGGCAAGAACAATCAGATGACTACTATGCTCAATCTGAATCATGGGGTATACCTAGTGAATATTATCTTGGTAATACACCTCTTAATGAGTCATTAGTTTATATTAACACATTATTACCAATGTTTAAAAAGAAATATGATATTGAAAAGATGACTTTTATTACACTTACAGATGGTGCTGGTAACTATGTTAAAAGTGATATACATGGTGGTGAACGACATGATTATGAAAAAACTACTGTTTATCAAATCAACAATAAAAAGTTTGCTCAAGACGGTAACATTACTACTAACTTATTAAACCATATTAAAAAACAACATGATGTAAATGTGATTGGTTTTTATATTGTTAAAAAAATTAGAAGATGGGATATTGAGAGATATATCGGTGAGTACAAAGATTGGAATGATAAAGAAAAAAAGATAAGTCTTTTCAGAAAAGAATTAACTAAAAACAAAGCAGCTGCATGTACAAGCGAAGGATACAATAAATTCTTTGTTATAGATGGCAAAAAAATGAATGTTGAGAATTTTGACATGAGTAAAGAGACCCTTAAAAAAGGTACTGCTTCAGAGTTAAAAAAAATCTTTGGTAAATCAATGGCGAATCGATTGGTTTCCAGAGTAATATTAAACAAGTTTATTCAGGAGGTTGCATAATGGTATCGGTAATCGTTACCAGGCTACAAAAAATAGAGGGTTGCCAAAACGAATCATCTATGATAGGATATACTTATATTAAATAATGAAAGGACAAAAAAACACTATGTTAAACACTAAACAACAAGAATTCGTTGACTACGCTGTTAAAAAGTTTGGTACAAACGAGTTATCGGTTTCAGAATTAAAAGAAGCCAACAAACATTTTGGTTGCAAATATGCGCCACAATGGTTGATTAAAAATACTGACTACAAAGTTGGTAAATCTTTATTCAAGTTACCTACGGAAGACAATGTAGTAACTTCTAAATCTTCAGGCGAAACTGAAAAAGTTTTGACTACTAAAGCACCAGAAACTAAAACAGTTTCCGAGGCTGCTTATATAGTATCATCTTTGACAGGCGACATTGTTCCTAAAAAGGATCCTGTGTTCGTATCATTTGGTAATTATCCAGATGTAAAGTCTATTATAAAATCTAAGATGTTCTATCCTGTTTTCATTACTGGTTTATCTGGTAACGGTAAAACTATGGGTGTTACTCAATCATGTGCTGAGAATAAAAGAGAACTGATTAGAGTTAACATTACAATTGAAACAGATGAGGACGATTTGTTAGGTGGTTACAGACTTAAAGACGGTCAAACTGTATGGCAAAATGGTCCTGTTATCGAAGCCATGGAAAGAGGCGCTGTTCTTTTACTTGATGAGATTGACTTAGCAAGTAATAAGATTATGTGTTTACAACCAATATTAGAAGGCTCTGGTGTCTTTGTTAAAAAGATTAACAGATTTGTTAAGCCTTCTCATGGTTTCAATGTTGTTGCTACTGCCAATACAAAAGGTCAAGGTAGTGATGACGGTAAATTTATCGGTACTAATGTACTTAACGAAGCGTTCTTGGAAAGATTTCCAATTACCTTTGAGCAGAGTTATCCAAAACCTGCTATAGAAGAAAAAATACTTGTTAACACTTTAAAAACTTCAGGTAAATCTGATAAAGATTTCTGTAAGAAGTTGGTAACATGGGCTGATGTAATCAGAAAAACCTACTTTGACGGTGGTGTTGATGAGATTATATCAACTAGAAGATTGGTACATATCATCCAAGCATATGCTATCTTTGGTAAAAAGATGAAAGCAGTTGAAGTCTGTACTAACAGATTTGATGATGATACAAAGAATTCATTTATAGAGTTGTACACGAAAGTGGACGATGGTGCTTCTGCTGAACAGATTGCTGAACAGCAGAGACAATCAGATATCAACTCACAAGTGGATGACAATGATAGTGAGTCGGATGACGAAGACGCCATCTAAATCTATTAATCATAGTGTAAGTCCTTGGTGGAGGGGTAGTGCCCTCCACCTTTTTACACGGAAAGGAATAACAAAGTGAGTATAACAGTAGAAGTAAGAGGTGGTAACCTAGAAAAAGCTATGCGTGTGCTTAAGAAAAAGGTAATGAAGGAAGGCTTAGTTAAAGAGTTAAGAGCTAGACAATACTATCAGAAACCATCAGAAATTAAAAGAGAAAAGAAAAAAGAAGGCATCAAAAACTATAAGAAAAAGATGGCTAAATTAAATAAAGAGTTATAAGATTTCCATGCCTGTGCATATATTAATGAATAAATAGTGATACCAGGCTGTCCGTAAGTCCTGGGGCGTGGAGGGTAGCTAACCCATGTAATAGTACAGAAATTAGCTTAGAGTTTGGTCGTTCTCTTTAAAAAACGACCATGAATTTGGGCTCATTGGTCTTCGTAGCACTACGGTGATAGACTTGGTAAGACAAGTTAGTATAATGAGGGTGAGACCTACCTCAGCCCACCTAAATTTAGGGGCGCTAGCGTTAACCTGAATGTGTTTGTTTGGCATTTGCGCCTGGTTCAACACTCAAAAGAACTTAAGCAGCGGCTCGATTTGGTGGTTTTTATAGCCTCTAATATGCAAAAACCACCATTGACAATTTTTATACTTTATAGTATATTAATTAAATTAACAAACTAACAGTTTGACTTTTCTGCCTTACGAGGTGCTCATAGAGTTAAAGTCAAAAAAAACTGAAAGGTAAAAAATGACTAAAATAAATGTCGTAAAGAAAAAGTCTATTCAGACTATAACTGGAAAATCTATCAGCTTAGATGTTGATAAATGCGTGGTAAAACCACAATTCACAAAACTATCAGAATATCTTGGAAGAACAATCATAGATTGGAATGATGTTTATGTTCCTGATATTTACAGAGACCAAGTAACAAATACTATCAGAAAAGGTGGTAATGTTGATAGTAATAGAGTAAGCGAACTTGAAACTGATTTTGATACCAATGGTATTAGATATGAGGAACCAGTTATCGCACTTTATTATGAACCTATTTTTATTAACAATAGACATTATAATTATCAAATTAAAAATGTTGGTAATCATAGAGCTAAATCTCATAAAAATTTAGGCATTAGTTCTTGGATTTTTGATGTCTATATGCCAGCGGATAAATGGGCTAATGAAGACATTGGTTGGGATAGTAATAATTCAAAATCAAATGTTAAACCATTAAGTAAAGATTCAATGATTGCGTCTTTAGTTAGAATGGTAAAAGGTGAAAGATGGGGTAAAAATCTATCCGTAAAAGAACTTGAAGTTAAGTGTTCAGACTATATAAAAAATCACGCTTCAAGTAACAAAAAAAGTATTGAAGGTATTGTTAAACAGGTATTGCATAAAACAAATACTAATACAGACCATAGAGATTATCTTCCTGAACAAGCAGAAAAGTTTGTTGAAGAAGTTGCAGGTGTAGAAGTTAATGGTGTGCTTGATGATGATACTGACAAATATCATTGGGTTGTCGGAGAAGGATATGAAACTACAAAAATTACGAAAGCTATTCTTAAATTTTCTGAAACAGATAAGCATTCTGATTTTTATTTTCATACAAAACAACCACTTTCTTCTAGTAATAAAAGAACTAAAGATACAACTTATAAAAAAAGAGTTAGTATGAAGAAAGCTTATGACAATACTTTAAATGCAATTGAAAAAGCAGTGGTATATAAACAAAAACATGGTAAGTGGCCATTAAATTTAAAGTCTTATTTACCACATGACGCTATTACAGGTGAGAACATGCGTGAAATGATTGAACCTAAAGTAGCTCTTACAAAACCAATTAAAAAGGTGGCGTAAATAAAAAGAATTTGTATGGGGGTTGTAATTTGAAAAACAATCCCCATATAAATAACTATGACATGCTCAATAATGAGGTGTCAAATATAAACTTGCTTAACAAAGGAGATTAAAATGACAAATCACAAAGCAATTCAATCAATTTTTACTGGACTAAGACCGTTTACCGTGGGGTTTGACGAAATGTTTGACCATTTAGATACGGTACACAATCACATTCCGTCAATGACGGCTAACAATTATCCACCATACAATATCGTAAAGACAGGTTCTTTAACTTATAATATTGAAGTGGCGTTAGCTGGTTACGGTAAAAAAGATGTATCAGTAACTTACGAGGATAATGTCCTTAAAATCGAATCAGTAAAAAGTAAAGAAGAAAAAGAAGTTGAAGACAATGAGGGTGTATTACACAAAGGCATTGCTAAAAGAAACTTTATGAAACACTTTACAATTGCTGATGATGTAGAGGTTAAAGGTGCTGAATTAAAAGATGGCCTTTTAAAAGTATCTTTAGAGAAGATTGTTCCAGATCATAGAAAAGCTAGAACAATCAACATTAAATAATAATTAAAACTATTGGCGTCCTAGGCTTGACAATAGGACGCCTTTAGTGTATTATGTGAATATGAACAAATGCGGATATCGTATAAAAGTATTATGGCAGGTTACCAACTTGCAGACCTTGGGGCAGTACCAAGTATCCGCTCCAATTTAATTATGAAACGGAGAATATATAATGAACCTAACAAGTGATACGGTTGCTATACTAAAAAACTTTTCTGATATAAACCAGAATATTTTAGTAAAACCAGGCAATCAATTACAAACTATCTCTACATTGAAAAACATCTTAGCACAAGCTGATGTATCAGAGAAGTTTGACCAAGAGTTTGCTATCTATGATTTACCTGAATTTTTAAGAGCTGTTGACTTATTTGATAAGTCAGACCTTAATTTTAATGGTGGTCAAAATCTAACTATAAAAGATAGTAATTCAAAACAAGCTATTAAATATTATTTTGCAGATAAGTCGGTGGTAGTTGCACCTACTAAAATGATAAACATGCCTGATAAGTATGTTACATTTGCATTGAAAAAAGATGTATTTGCTAAACTAATGAAAGGTGTTACTACACTTAATTTACCAGACATTGCCGTTACAGGTGATGGTAAAGAAATTAAATTAATTGCTACTGATAAAAAGACGCCATCATCTAACGACTATTCAATTGTAGTTGGTGAAACTGATAAGACTTTTAAAGCATACTTTAAAACAGAGAACTTTAAAATGATACAAGATGATTATGATGTGGCTATTTCTTCACAAAAAATCTCACACTTTATAAATAGAAATAAACCAATTCAATATTGGGTTGCTATTGAGCCAGATAGTGAATTTTAAATTATGAATAAAGTGAGGATTATATTATGTCAGAATACCTATGGGTCGAAAAGTATCGACCAAAAAAGATTAGTGAGTGTATATTAAGTGAAGATATTAAAAAAACATTTACTGAATTTCTAAAACAAAAAGAAATACCAAATCTGTTATTATCTGGTACTGCAGGTACCGGTAAGACTACAGTTGCTCGTGCTTTGTGTGAGGAACTTGGTGCAGATTATATTATCATAAACGGTTCAGATGAAGGCCGTCAGATTGATACATTAAGAAACAAGATTAAAAACTTTGCTTCTACTGTATCATTAACTGAACATTCAAACCACAAGGTGGTGATTGTAGATGAGGCAGACTATATGAATGCTGAGTCTGTACAACCTGCTTTAAGAAACTTCATAGAAACATTTTACAAAAATTGTAGATTTATCTTTACTTGTAATTACAAGAATAAGATTTTACCTGCTCTACATAGTAGATGTACCGTAATCGACTTTGCTATCAAGAACGGACAAAAAGTCAAGACAGCACAGGCATTATTAAAAAGACTTGGTAAAGTCCTTGATAATGAGCAAGTTGAATATGATAATAAAGTATTGGCTGAACTAATACAAAAATACTATCCTGATTTTAGACGGACTATCAATGAACTTCAAAGATATTCCGTTAGAGGTAAAATAGATAGTGGTATTTTGTTTAGTTTATCAGAGGCAAATACAAAAGAACTTGTAAAAGTTTTAAAAGAAAAACGATTTAATGACATGCGTAAATGGGTCATTAACAATCTTGATAAAGAACCATCATCTTTGTTTAGTACAATCTATGAGCTGATGTATAAGGCAGTAGAACCATCTTCTATTCCACAAGCAATATTAATCATTGCTGGTTACCAGTATAAGTCTGCTTTTGTGGCAGACCAAGAGATTAATATGGTTGCATGTTTAACAGAAATCATGGCTAACTGTAAGTTTAAATAATGTACGAGTTAAAGGATTATTTAAAGGCCATAAATGAATCTAAAGAACCACTTTTAGATTCAGATGATGTTGTGTGGCAAAAGAAATATCCTACATTTATTATTAATAGATGTTTGTCTATGTTCTATGATACAGTAATGCATAGCAACGAAATGAATGGTTTACACTTTCTACCAAAACGTATGCAATTTCACTATTTTATAAATAGTATAAGAAAAAAGAAGCGATTTGGTGGGAAATGGCTATCACAAAAGAAAGTCAAAGACCTTGAAGTAATAAAAGAGTATTATGGTTATAGTAATCAGAAAGCAAAAGAAGCTCTTAACCTACTTTCAGATGACCAAATTGAAGATATAAAATTAGGCCTGAAAAAAGGTGGGAGAAAAAAATGAGTGAAGATACTATAAGTTGGTCACCAGCAGACATGCTTGAAGTGACCATAAAACAACCAGACGATTTTTTAAAAGTCAGAGAAACACTAACTAGAATTGGTGTTGCAAGTCGTAAAGATAAAACTCTATTTCAGAGTTGTCATATCTTACATAAACAAGGTAAATATTTTATTACACATTTTAAAGAGTTGTTTGCTCTTGATGGTAAGAACTCTACCTTGACAGAAAACGATATACAAAGAAGAAATACAATAGCATTATTACTACAAGATTGGAATTTAATTGATGTTGTCAACACAACATTGGTGGAAAACAAAGCGCCTTTAAGTCAAATCAAAGTTTTACCATTTAAAGAAAAGAATGAGTGGAATTTAGTGGCTAAATATAATATAGGCAAAAAACCAGAAGATAGTAAAAGTGCAAGTACAACCGTTTAAAAATTACCTAGAAGAAGCTAAAGGCGATAAAAAGTTTTTGCGTCTGCTCATTATTACAGATGAGCCAGATAACGCAAAAGAATTTCATACTGCCGATAGACTACAAGAAGAGTGTAAGAAGTTAAACTACCCTTATTATTTGTTTAAACTTACAGGTGGTTATACTACATTTGAGGACGGTGTTCGTAAGTTTCATAATCAAGACGACAAAAAAGGTTTTGAAGTTGGTGCTATGACCGTTGCAATTGTGCGTGGTTCTATTACTAGAAAAGATAGTTGGTTAGACCTTGTATCTATATTAGAAAGAGCAAATGCAACCTTAGTAAACCCTAGAACTACAATTAATATATGTGCTGACAAGTATAGAACAGCATTAAGACTTGCAGATTATGGTTTAACGCAGCCTATGACCAAGTTAATTAGCGACCCCGAAGAATCAAATAAACAAGTAGAAGAAGCTGGTATTAAGTTTCCTCTTATTATGAAAACTTTGAGAGGTAGTAAGGGTGTTGGTGTATTGTTTGTAGATAGTGAAAAAGGTTTAGATTCTATTGTACAACTTATACACAAACAAGATGAAGACGCAGACCTATTAATACAAGAATATATTAAAACAGAATATGATGTAAGAGTACATGTATTAGGTGGTAAAGTGTTGGCTGCTATGGCAAGACCAGTTATTGAAGGAGACTTTAGGTCAAATGTATCGCAAGGTTCTAAACCTAAAAAGATTACATTAACAGAATTAGAAATAGAAGAATGTTTAAAGGCTGCTAAGGCAGTTGGTGGTTATTGGACTGCTGTTGATTTTATACCTAGTAAGAATAGAGATAAACAACCACCTTATTTTCTTGAAGTAAACTCTTCGCCTGGTACAGAGGGTATTGAAGACGCTACAGGAATGAATATCGCAAAAGAAGTTATCACTCATTTTGCTGATGAAGAAAACAGATACACGGTGCCAACAGAATGTGGTTTCAAAGAAATTTTGACCATAAAACCTTTTGGTGAACTTGTATCAAAATTTGATACGGGTAATTCAGGCATGCCTGTTATACATGCCGATAAATTTAAAGTAAACGGAAATGAAATTACATGGACTTTGTTAAACAAAACCATTACATCTAAAATAATTAAAAAAGAAGAAATCAAAGTAGGCGGCTTGAGAGATTATGACGAAACAAGATATGTTGTAAGACTTGATGTAGAGTTTGCTGGTGGTTATTATAAAGATGTAGAATTTACTATTGATGATAGAGAAGATAGAACACCTATCTTACTTGACAGAGTATTTATGAAACGATTAAATGTATTAGTAAACCCACAAAGAAAATATGTAATAACAACTAAATATAGTTTAGAATAGGAGATAATATGAGTGATGTGAAAGTGATAAGAATGACGACAGGTGAAGATGTAATTGCCAAAATAGATGAGGGTTCAGAAAAAATAAC
>ENA-UZWR01004605-UZWR01004605.1-metagenome-genome-assembly--contig:-Day-1-25m-contig-4605_pt1 | contig 24782 bp, 13 predicted proteins | sample MGYA00260337_ERZ794897 | MGnify/ENA metagenome assembly ERZ794897 | reverse complement strand
ACTTCTGCAAACTTTACCTGAGTGGGATTTGTATTTACAACATTCTGTAACATCTCATCTAACGATAGAAGTATTTTTTCTTGAAGAGTTGGATTCCAAGAGTATTGCAACGGAGCATATTTATTATCATTTACTTGGTCTAATATTCTTTCTCCAATAGCCTCATTAAGTGCCTTTCTTATTCGCATATTTAACTGAGGGTCTTTTCCACCTCGATTGTACTTCATAAATATATTGTCATATATCTGATTGTGTATTATCGCTCTGTACTCTTTGTCGTCAAATTGCTGAAGGTTTTTAGACATTTCAAAAAATTCTTTTAATTTCATTTTCTCGTGATTTTCATTAAAACCCTGTCTCCTACCACTAAGATTGAATTGACTTCTTATTTGATTTACATACTCTTTAGCCAGTAGAAGTTTTTCACCTTTTAATTGCTCATATCCTTTGAACATTATCCTATTCATAAATTCTTTTGAATCGAAGTTAAAAGAGCCTAGAAGACCCCATTTTGAATCATCAACACCCATTTGTAGTATGATAGCAATCTCGTGTTGTTTAGTTGTCTTTAAAAAGAATAAATTATCTGGGTCTGCTTGTAATTCTAGCATATGACCATAATCTGTTACCTTTGTTTTTCTACCATCAATGCCCTCTGAAATAATAGAGTCATTATTTTCATTATATATCTCATTAAAGTATTCTTCAAAATTTGCATCCTTTACATTTAAAGGAAGATAGTCCATAATAGTTGGCTCAGTAGGAGCAAAAGGTCTTATAGTACCGAGGTCTGGAAGATTTATTGTAAGATTCTTATAGTGCATACTAAAGGCAGTATTTCTTCCATTGGTAATAGCACCTATTTGTTGCATACCACCATTAATATTATTAATAGTTGCTTCTATGTGGTCTGTTCTACTTAATGAAGTTCCACCTAATTGCTTTCCCCAATACTTTAAATTAACTGCTTTCATTAACGCCTTAAATTCAGGACTCTTTTCAAACTTCTGATATGCTTTAATAAGTTTAGGGTCATCAAGTACACTTATTGCTCCCTTATCACCATCCCAATCACCATCGAATACTTTTTCAACATCATACTTAGTAAGTATCATTGTTTGTCCATGTCCACCTTCGGCTAAATGCCTTACATTTCTTAATACAACACCCGTTATCTTAGCAATCGGCTGCCTTGATAATAAAACAGGTACATTGTTCTTGTAGTTCCCATTGTCGTCTGTTTCCGAGAGCCAATCATTCAACGGTTTCCAAAATAAAGCGTGGTTCTTTGGAACATTACTCATATCTTGATTTGTTGCTTTTTCATAAGCCTGCAATACTTGGTCTACCATAACTCTATTACTTTTACTTGCAATAAAATCACCCTGTTTTAATTCCATATTTCTAAAAGCAGGTGCATAGAAAGGCTTGTAATACATCATTGTACCCATATTGCGTTTTCTATTACGCAATTTGAATAAGCCTTTTTTAATAAATTTGTTTGCTATGGAGTCTATCCACATAGGAACAATAGAAGGATGTAATAATCCCTCACCATCTGGACCGATTAATTCCAAATGTTTTTGTAACTCTGTCATTATGTCCCCATCCTCTACATCTCTCTGTAATTGTTGATATAGTTTCTTAGGGTCACTAGCCATAGTTGTTATTTCATCGGAATATTGTTTAATAATTTGATTATAATAATCAGTTATTGCTCCAAACCATTCTTTACCGACATCAGTTTTTAATAATTCTTTATTTAAAGCCATTTCTCCCTGCGTAACGGGATAAGCAGAGGTAGTTTTATCAGGTTCGTTTTGTAATATTTTTTGATAACCTTCAGGCAATGTATGTATTTTATTAAACTCACTATACTTACCATTGGTCATTTTACTAGCGTCTGTTGGAGATAAGTGTTCAAATACATTACCATCCTTGTCTTTCCATTGACCCCTATCTGAAGTCCCAACATACTCTGCTATGATTTGACCTTGTGCATCTACGACTTTCATACCTTTATATGGTCGCATTTGTAATCCTTTTATACCTATATAATGAACTTTACCTTTGCTATCTGTCCACCTAGAGCGTACTGAACCTTTAATAACATCCATGCCTCCTCTTCCAGTCCTACCTGACCTTCCAAGCGAGTCACTTAACTTTTTAAACCATTCACCTGAAGATAGTAACCAACCATCTACATCTGTAAGTGGCATTAAGTCCCCATTAGGCAATAAGAAAGATGATGTCTTTGAATTAACAGTCATTACGCTAGACTCTCCAAAATCACGAACTGTATAGCCTTTAGAGAAATCAATCTTTAATCTATCATAATGGTCTTGAACACCCATTTGCTTAGAAGCCTCTTTATCTGATAAATGAGTACCCATTAAATACTCAGGATATTTAACTTGTTTCCACCATTCGTGTTGAGTAATTAATTTAGATAACTCAAAGGGCTCTGCATCGTAACCATATTCTACGCTATTCATAAAATCTTGTGCTTGTTCGTCTGTTATGCGATTTTCAGAATATTCCCTTAGCCAATACTCTTCAAACTTATCCCAAGTCATATTTTCATATTTCTTAGGAACTTTAGTAAAGATAATAGCAGAATGGTCACCGCCTTTTGACGCAACATATACATAATCATTAGCCTCAAACTCGGCTATATAAATAGAATTTACATCACCTTCTTCTGCTACCATTTTGAATGTTTGAGGATTATTAACCCAATACTTTTCTTTCTTTTTATTTGTTCTTTCTTGAACAATATCTTTTAAAGAAAGGGATATTACATTAATACCATCCATCTCAATATAACTTTGCATATGTGTCTCAGGAACCGTACTCTTACTAACTAATTCCCTTCTTTCCCCCATAACAGGTTCGCCAGTTTGAGGGTCTTTACTAGATGTATGTTCAGCATATGTAGTACCTTTTTCAACTATCTGATTTACACCATCAATTTTTACAACTTCTAAATGTAATTGACCAGTACCTAAAGACTTATCATACCTATGTATTTTGCTACCTGCTTTATGCCAAAACTCTCTGAGAAAAGATTCAGGTATGTTCTCTACAACTGCATCGGGATACTTCTTTCTAATGAAGTCTTTATAATGTTTTTCAAAATCAGCATATACATCTTGTGTTTGTGCAATAGCACTTAAATTTGCATAATCTGATTTAATAATTCTAACACCTAATTCCTTAACAAAGAAAGATTGAGTATGTTTCTCAGCAGGGTTATCACCTTGATGTTGTTGATTTACCTCTTGATACTCAGGTAAATTTTGGTCATTCTCATTAAAATCCCACTGCCCATCAGCAAATTTAGATTCTATACCAAGTTTCCTACCCATAAAGAATGAACCTGCTATATATTCCTTTGCTTCCTTGTCGCTTAATCCTTTAAAAGCCTTTTTAATTCTTAGCCAAAAATTCTTTAACGCAACTTTAATTTTATTGCGTAATCCACCCGTCATATTATTAGCATAATACTTACCCATATAATCAGCCAACTTCTCAGTTCCACCAAATTTATTTATTAATTTTTTAATAACAGGGTCATTGCGAAATAGATTCAAATAAACATGAGCATACTCGTGAGGGACTGTATCCATCCTAGCGTTTTTAGACCATTCTATCCCTAGACCCAATGCCCGCCCAAGAGCGGGAGTACCATCTTGCTTTAATATATTTTCTATACCCTTAGCCGAAATTTGAGGGAAATGTTTTTTAAGTCTTTTTAAAATCTTAGAAAAGGTAATTAAATCACTCGCATATGGAGGCATATAATTAACCTTACCTTCTGTTTGATATTCAAAATTAGGAGGCAATTCTTTTAATGGAGGAAGTCTCTCCCCTTCGTTTTGTGGTTGCCTACTATCTAATACATAATTCGGATATTGATTGAATACAAATAACTTTTCTTGAGGTCTTGTAAAAGCAGTGTATATCATTCTATCTCTTACATTAAAAGCTGCTCGCTTATCTGCTTCTACCCAATCTCTACCATATTTCTTTTGAGCGTAGTCCTGTAATCCTTTGTCTGATTGAGAATAATAAACCCATTGCTGAATACTATCTTCATCTACTGCTATATTAGTATATGTAGTTCCTTGAGCCTTGTGTATTGTAGTGGCAAAGTTATAATCTACTCTAGGCTCTATATACATTACATCAGGCTTTCCCCATTTATTTGTAAAAGGCTTCTCTACACTAAATGTTCTTATTATCGTACCTTCAAAATCTCCTAAAGCATCTCTAAGGTCTCTTGCATTTCTACCACTAGCTTGAGCGATTTTTGCTGTATACATATTATAAAGATTCATATACTCGTCATTGGAATTAATAGCGTAGAAATTCTTTGTATCACCAGCCTTCTTCTTTTTCTTAGGGTTTACATTTTTAGCAAATGTATGTTCTTTAATAATATCAGTACCATCATCTCTTTTGCCATGAGATGCTTCTACTTTAATAACAGGTATATTATATGTTCTTCCAAACGCCTCAACCTTTTGAACGCTTTCTTTTTGAGATATAATTCTAAATGGAACAGAGTTTTTATACTCTTCTTTATAGGATTCATTAGGTAACATCCATTCTCCATCATACATTTGAACATCAGAATTTCCAAAGACTCTTTGTCTCATAGAATTATTATGCTTTGCTCTTTGCTTATGAGTCCCTGTTATGATTTTAAATAGATTAGGATTATCATTATATCGTGAATTTGTAAAATACTTATATGCAACTTCATAAAGTCTATTGTAATCTTCTGTATAATATAAGCCATTACCATCTTTATCTACATTGGTTCTCCAACCCTTAGCCTCTCCTGTAAAAGTTTTTGTATAAGGTAAGTTGTAACTACTCCTTAGTTTACCTATGGCATTTCTTAATTGAGTAAATATATTAAACAAAGGACTTCCTGATGCTTGTCTCTCAACCATTCTTAATTCATGTGTGGTAAAGTCATTTTGTTCAAACATTTCTTTTTGGTCTAGTTTGAAAGCACTTGAGTGATTTTGTTTCACAGGAGGTAATTGAGCATCATCTCCTATATAAATAACTCTTATTTTAAATTGGTCTAATATAGGCATCATTGCTTTTAATGTTTGGTCATCAAGCATTGAAGATTCATCTACAATTACAAAAGAATTTTCATATTTTCTTAAAGTTTCATAAGGTTCGTTTTGGTCATAAGGATTTGCTTCGTGCTTAGGTATAAACTCATGTTGTCCTGTTCTGTCATAATGCTTTCCATCTGGGTTAGGTACTAACTCCATCAATGAGGCAACTGTTATTGCTTGTCCCCCCATATCCTTTAACATCTCAGCGGCTTGATGAGTAGGAGCGGCTAACGCAACTTTTTTATTATGTTTCTGTTTTATATAAGTTATAATGTCAGATACTAGGGTAGATTTACCTGTACCTGCGTAACCTTGTAAGCCAAAGTGTCCCTTACCACTATTTATCCATTTTACTAATTTATCATAACCACTCTGCTGGTCATTGTTGTATTGTATTTCTTTACCACTTTTTAATTTGACCTTCCTATTTCCTTTATCACGCTTTACTTCTACTTTTTCAGAAGAAACCTCGCCTATGGACTTTTGGTTTGCTTTGGAGGTAGTTGCTGTACTTTGGGATTGTCCAGTAGACGAGGCTTCAGTAGGGTCTGAAAAAGGGTCATAGTTAGATAATTCTTGTTTTTCTTCATCGGTAAGATTTTCTTGATTTGGAATGTCTGTTTCTTCTTTTTCGGTAACCTCAGATACTACTTCATCATACGATTGATTGTTTTCTTGGGCAAATGAATCAGCATAATCATCATCAATAGGGGGTGCTTCATTCCCTGCTTCATCAACCTGTTCTTGTGTATTTACTTGAGGAGTATCAGTAGTAGTAGACTTAGGAGGCTTTTCATTTAAAGCATTTTCCTTCATTTTCTCCCAAGTGGACTTCTCTTTAGGTTTTTTTATTTTCTTCTTAGTCTTAGGCTTAGAGATTTTCGCTTCAGGCATAGAAGGAAGGTCTATTCCAAGTTCTTCTTTTAATCTCTTTCTTAAATAGTTATAAGTCTTAGGTGCTTTTTCTGCTAAACTTGCTCTTCCTGTGCCTATACCATCTTCAGGGAAAACAACATCTTTATCTTTAGGTATTTTAGCAATGTCTTCATCTATTGTTTTAATATTAGCATCATATTCTTTGTCTGTCATAAACTCAGAAGGACTCTTTTTAGTTGCTATACCATAAGAATTAGGTTCATCTCTTATAACTGCTTGTCCTGAACCCTTACCCCTTCCAGTTCTTTCAACATTGTCTCCAAAAATAAAAACCTTATCAGGTGATGCTTTCGTATCTTTAGGAGTAATTATTTTTTGAGTAGTTACTTGTCTTTCTACTTGCTGAGGAGGTAAATCCCTATCTCCATCTATTTCAGTATCGACTTCCTCTTCTACTTTTTCTTGTGCTTTATCAATTACTTCTTGTTCTTGTTGATTTTGTGCTTCTTCGTACTCAGCAATAGCCTGCTCATAATCAGCCTTTATAAAATTACCATTAGAGCCTGAACCCATTTCAGCCATTGGAATCTTATTCTTATACACATAATCTTTTAATTCTTTTACTGTCTGCTTTGGCTTAGGAGGTTGAAGTATCTCAGTGGCTTGTTCTTCAGTCATTTGACTTTGCTCTTCAATAGAGTAGCCTTTATCTATTAATGCTTTAGATACATCTTGAGTTAGCCACGGGATTCCTTCTTTCTTATCAGGGTCTTTATTTAATTTTTCACCTGCTTCAATAGCATCTTCAACAGTAGGCTCTTTCTCTGCCTCTTTAATAATATCGTCTTCAGTAGGTTGCCAATTTTCTATTTCTTTTTCACGCCACTCTTCAAGTTCTTTTTCTGTCCAATCATTAGACTCAGGAATAAATGTACCTATGTCTTTTTGTATTTGCTCATCTGTTAAATCTTGATTCTCATATATCTTAGCAATATCTGACTCTTGTAAATCTTGTTGCCATTGTGAACCACTATCTTGTTCAGAAACTCCACTTTCTAATTCTTTAGTTTCTTTTAATCCAAAGTCACCTTTCCTTGCCCACAACTTTACTATTTCTTCTCTTTGCTCAGGTGTTACTTTGTTTAAATCAAATCCTGTACCTAAAACATCTCTATCATATATTCCTTTTAATGCTTTTATATAGATTAAATCTTTGTCTTTATGATTGTCTATTTTAACAAAAGGTTGTTGAGCATCTGATTTTAAATAAGCGAGTAGTCTGTCTTTAGGTTTGAAGGCTTTAAGGTCATCCATCATCTTCCAAAACTTATACTCAGCAGTCTCTTTTTGTTCTTCAGTAGCGTTCTCAACGCCTGGCATCTTAATAGATTCGCCACCTGTGATAATTGAGTCTAGGAATTGCGAGTGGACTTTTTCTTCATTAGTTTCAAAAGTCTCTGAATCTTTTTTCGTCTCATCCTGCTCTTGTGCCAACTCTGTACTTCCCCAGCCTTGTGGAGAATACGAGCCTTCCATTTCCTGAATAAATATTTTTCTTTGGTCTTCATTCATACCCTCCATTGCTTTAGCCATAATCATATGGTATCGTTCTTGCCTAACTCCCTCTGACATAGCAATAATTGACTCTGCGTTAGGGTCGTCTTTATATTCTTCCTTTACGCCTTCTGCCCATTCATCTACTTCTTTAATTCTTTTAGCAATATTTTCAGGAGTATGCCTTCCAAATCCTTGCGACATTCCACCTGCAACACCAGTAGCCTTACCTAATAAGAATCCACCATAAATACTTGCTCTCGCTTCATCACTCCAACCTTCTTCTCTTACAACATCTAATGTTTGATTAAACCAATCGTCTGCAGTAAACCCTTGTTTATAACCTTCTTGTACCATAGCATCAGTCATAAATTGAAACCACTCAGTCATACCTTCTTGACTAGCATTCTTTAAACCTTCAATTCCACCTCTTACTAACATATTTGAAACAACTTTACCAGATAGTATTCGAGCCATTTCTTTTTCACCAACCTCAAGAAGACCCATACTTCTAGCCATCCTACCAAAACTTAAATATTCTAAACCACCTTTAATTGGAGCCGCTATCGCAGTTGCTAAACCTGCCATATCAGCCGCTTCCTCGTGAGATAAACCTTGTGATTCACCATACTCCATAGCAGTATTCCAAGTCTCACTACCTTCTAATGCGACACCTGACATAACTCCACCGACTTTCTTTGCCCTTCCTATCGTGCCTGCTACCCTAGCGACATCTAATGCTTTTTTACCTTTTGATAAATAATATAAACTACTCATTCCACCAGTAGCGTAAGAGCCTGCTACCATTTCAATCATAGAAGGCAATGCTGAAGCAAAACCTCTTTTTGCTATATCCCAATCAGCAAAGTTCCCAAAGCCTCCGTCTTCAGTAAATGTTATAGGTTCATCTTCATTCCATATTTGCAATGCTTGTAATTCTATATCATCTGCTACAATATCTTGTATTAAATCTTGCCCCCATTTTCTTAAATCTTCTCCCATATCAATCATTTCTTCACCTGCATCATCTAGACCTAATCCTTGTAATCCCCAACCCGTCATACCTACTACGGCTGATGGGATACTAGATAAATGTTGCGCAGTATTAAATACTAATTGCTTTAGGAAACCCGCAGCGGACTTGCTGCCGTTATATAAATATTGTTTTTTGGCTTCTTCGTAGCTTTCTTGTGCAAGTTTATCTTCAGGAGAGATTTCTTGAACTGGGGGAGCAGGTATTTCCTGTCCTTCTGGAGTGGTGATTGTTTCAGACTCAATATCAGATGCCATTAACAAATCAGGATTGTCTAATTGGTCTAAATATTGAGACTCAGGGTATGCTTGGAAGTATTCTTTAACTAAATCTACATTGGATGTAGTGTCATCCATTAAGTCAGGGTACGCACCTCTTAACCTATCTGCAAACTCATCAATGGTAAATTTCATTTACTTCCTTATCTAGATATTATCAATGAGACTTAATGCACCTTTTTGGTCTGCTAATAGTTGCCCTTCATCAGTTAATGCTTTTAGTACGGCTAGAGCAGATTCACGAGTATTACCCATAGTCATTGACTCAAGTTCACCAAATTCTCTTTGATAGTCTTGATTTAATTTAGCGAAAGTTTTCCTCATATTCCTACCTTCTTCATACCAGTGGTTTTTCTTTACTGGGTCTGTTTTACTAAGTTCCATTTTAAGGTTTACTATATCTGCATCAAGTCTTTCTTGTCCACTCATAAAAGATTGGTCTTTTTCACTTAATGTTGAATTTGCAATAACCCTATCTACTTCTCTAAAACCTTTCTTTCCTCCAAATCCTCTATCTATAAAGTCAGATTCTTTTAAGTTTTCTCTTGTGTTTCGGATATTAGCAGAGCGTTGAGCAAATTCGAACATTGGAGCAATAGCCTTCTTTGTGTCTTCTTGTGCTTGTTCCATTTTAACTACTAAATCAGTTAGTCCTGAATTATGATATTGACTATCTGCTCCTTTATTAACTAAATCTCTATGTATTTGATATCCCACATCATATCTATCGCCCATATTCCACGGAACATCCATACCTAAATGTTCAGCCATGTCGTATATCTCTCTAGCAAGATTATGTTCTGCTTCAGTAGCCTCTGATAAATCTTTGTGTCTTAGAGATTCGTTTTTACTAGTACCTTCATAACTCTTATCAATATCTATTGATTCTAAATTTTCTAGAAGTTCAACTCTAGAGAATAATCCACTATTTGAGTCTTCTAGTTCTGAAATTTTATCAACAATATCTAAAACCTCTCTAGATTGGTCTTGAAGATTCATTTGATTGAATTTAGGAGCAGCCTTATCAGATAAGTCTACTTCTTCTATTTCTTCAAATCTATTATTACCCGGTTGTCCTAATTTTGGAGGAGGAGTTGTTTGATTATTCTTAGGGTCTTTAGGGTCTGCCTCAGTTTCATCAGTATTATCATCATCTTGATATTCAAAACCTTCTTTATCATCCATGTATTCTTGAAATCTACCATTCTTTACAGTAGTCCATTCATATGCACCTTTAGTTTGATATATTGAAGATGCAACTTCTTTAGCAAATTCATTATTAGCATCACCTTGAAAAGCCTTGTCTCTTTGCTTATCAGTCATCTTATCCCAATTAGGATGATGTTTTCTACCAAGTTCTTGTATTTTATTATACAATGGGTCGTCACTTCCATCTGCTCTTTTCGCAAACTTTCCATCAGACCTATACCAATTACTATTTACTTGATATTGAGACACATCTAGAGTTCCATCCTTATTAGTATTTACACTATCAGGGTCAGCATTACTTTCTACTGCTGCTATACCCGCAAGAACTTCATCCATTGATGCTATATCGGGGTCAAGTGGACTACTAAGTGTTTTTGTATCTAAGTCTTTATAAACAAATTCTCCATTACCTGTAACAGTAGGAGCATTGTATAAATCTTTTATTTGCTTATTGTACTCTGCTTCTTTATCTGCAAATGCAAGACTAGAGTTTAATGCTTTGTGTTGGTCTAAGTAGAAGTTTATACCTTCTTGATAAGCCTTGTGTTCTTGATAAGCGAGGTCTGCGTTCTCCCCACCAAATGAAGTATGTGCGTGTCCCTTGCTTCCACCTGCTGCTTGTCCGCTTCCAAATTTAAAATTTTGTAAACCATTATTCATTGCATTTGCGTCTAGAAGAGTATTTATATCGCCATTTGAATTAGGTAATTGAGTCGTTATGATATGATGTACTTGTTCTTTTGATAATGAATTAATATCAACTACTTGTATCCCCTTATTCTCTTTGTTGTTTTTATACGCCTGAGTACCAATAACAACTTCTTTACCACCATCTTTTAAAGTCGCTTTAAACCAACCTGTTTTACCTATATCTGCATCACCCATTTGACCAACTGCTGCCATCCTAAGAATCTCTCTACCAATTTCTGAATTTTTATCACCTATTGAATCATGTAATCTAGAATCGCTAGTCATACTAAATTTACTCATTGGAGTTCCTAGATTAACTATGTTGGCAATAGACCTAGAAAAAGATTGAGATGCAGTATTAAGTGGGTCTCCTTGAGCATTTGTAATTGGCTTTGGCGAAGTCCACCATCCACCATCATCCATTCTAGTGACGTTATCTCCATCAAGGAATACCCTAGCCTTAGATAATAATGTTTCACTTTGTTCTTCTAAGATGTCTACCTGTTTATTAGCCGCTCGCACAGAATCTTTATGATTTTTTTCTGCATTAGTTTGGATTGCTTTAGCAAGTGCTTGTTTGGTATTGCTACTTGGAATCATTTTATCCATGATGTACATAGCACCTTTGTAATCTTTTGCTCTTACCATTTTATCTACTGCTTTAGCCGCGTCAGTCATACTGACATTTGTTTGACCAAATACATTATTCAAATCAGTATTATTCATTCTTAATTGATGAACTTCACTCGCTATATCATCTTCACTAAATAAAAGTGGTACTTTATTATCTTTAATTACTTTCTTTAATTGGATTCCTGCTGTGGTTTCGTCTGAATCATGTTCTAATACTTTAGATAGTACTTGACGATGGTCTTTTATGTCATTTTTTAAATCTCCCCATCCTTTATCTATACTACCCTTTTTCTCTGAATTTGCGATTTCAATAGTGGATTCCATATTCCTTATAATTTCATCTAAGGACTTTAAACTTTTCTCAGAATACTCTTCAGGTTTTAAACTATTATAAGTTTGTCTAGCATTTCTCAAATTATACAGATGTTGTCTTCCTTGAAAAGTCTGAGCCAACATATTCTCACTTTTCTTTATCGCCTGATTCGCCAGTGTCGCAATGGCAACAGATTGATGAGATTTATTAATAATATCTCCATCTGCATCTACGCTTTTATACATCATATTACCAAGTAAAGGGTCACCATCAGTTTCAGCAACATTTCCTTGAAACATTCCAAATCTATTTTTTATTGCTTTATCTTGAGCCTTTTTTATATCAAAAGCCATTAAGCCATAATTTTTTTGACCAAATCCTTCTTCACCTTGTTGAAATTTGACTGCTTTGCCATCTTTATCATATTCTTTTAAATTTGTATATTTTTTATCTTGTTCAAATTTATGGAATATATTATTCATTTCATCTTCATAGCCGTCAATGGCAATACTTAATGCTTTAGTTTGTTGTGACTCAGCAGTAGTCATAGCATTTCTTTCTGAACTTGCTAATTGTTGTTGAAATCTTACTTGAGGGTCTATGTTATCATCGAATATATCGCTAACAAATTCCTTTACAAATGTATCCATAACGGTTTCAGCAAGGCTTCTTTCTTTATTCATACCTTTCAGCATATTTGCATAATTACTCATCCGTCATATCTCCTTATTAATTTTTTATAAGACACTAAAATCCTTTTTGGATTAGCATAAATCTTTTCTTTTAATTTCATCGCTTTACGATAATTAAGTACAAAGCCTAACACTCCTATCCATTCTACAAAAAACTTCGTTATTCGGTGCTTTTCGCCCTTCTGTATGATACCTAGCCACTTGTCTAAGATAACCCGTTTGATAAACTTAGCAAATTTTATATTTTTGTCCATCTTTCTAGCAACAGGCTTCCAAGCAATTTGATAACCAAGCCATTTTATGCCACTCATTCTTTCTTTATGTTGAGTAGTAAGTCTCCAATTAACAAAATTCATTAATTCATCCGATGTTATTAAACCTTGTCTAAAAGCAGCAGTTGATAAAACACAAGTATCGTCATCTTCACCTGCTGCGTCACCTGCTGTGTAATTGTCATATGCAGTCTCTACTTCTGCTTTACTACCCCTATGCCAATCTTGGTCGTGAGAACCTAAATTATCATAAAACCATTCTAAAAATCCTAAATCTTTTTTGTGGGTGTCTGTAAAATCACTTGCTTTCCAATGGTCATCAGTTTTCGTAATGTCATTAAGCCAATCATTTGACTCATATCCTTCAGTATCTAATGCACCAGTAGCAGATAAATCACCCATAGTCGCATATACTTCATCTCTATATCTTTGTTTATCAGCCGTTACATCATAATCACGAGCAGTATCAGCCTTTTGTAAATCTATATCATATTGATTTAGAGTAAATAGTTGTTTATTTGCAAGTTCTTGACCTTCTGCGTCAATAGTATCTAACGCTCTTTGAAACTGAGTATTTGCTCCTGTCGCGGCTATATCAGTTGCTTCCTGTTGCCCTCTTCCCATAGTTCTTTTTGACCTAGAAGACGCACCCCCCATTAGACCACTTGCTTGTTGATTAATCATCTCACCCATTGCTTGTCCGTAAGCATCTCCTGCAGCGATAATGTTTTGCTCAAGTCCTGAACCTAAATCTTCACCTGCATATCCTTCTTGTTGTTGTAAATTAGCTGCTTTAAGTCCAAAGGTTGCGTTATCTAATGCTAATTGATTATCTAAACCGTCTTTTGTATCTTCGTAATCTCTACCTGCAAAATCACTTCTCCAATTATCGTAACTAGGAAAATACTCACCAAATTCTGTGGGGTCTAGTCCAAATCCTTCTGCAATTTCTTCACCAGATAAACCACTAGAGAGTTCATCTACATCTGGTTCCCAATCAGAAGTTCCATAATTAGGTGCATTTGTGTCTATCGGCATTATACTACTCCTTGCGATTTATTTTCGTCTTTAGGTTTCTCGAATAAATTCGATGCTATCTTCCACATATCTTTGCTCATTAATGTGTTATTATTATTAGCACCTGCAAACATATCATATAATTTATCTTCTAACTCAAAATTAACATTATCATTTACATAATCTTGTGCATTAGAAAGATTGGAAATGTCTTTAGTTTTTACCTTTGAGGGGCTTAGTGCAAAGTCATTACTCTCTACTCTTAACCCATTTCCATCAACTTTTGGAGTAGTCTTTTTTATAACTTCTTCTACTAATGGATTTTCATCTACTGATTTTGCTGCTAAGTTCACCTTACTTGCATCGCCATCAACATCTACGGGTAATTCAAACAACTTTTCACCACCACCAGCGTCTGCTATCATATCGCTATCAACATTATCTAACATACTACCTGCACTTGCTGTCTCGTCACCTCTTGGCTTTACCTTATCCCACCACTCTTTCATTGCTCCTCTTCCTTTTAATCTTTGCTCAGGAGAAACATTCTTCATACCTCGTTTAACTTGATTTCTTAAAACTCCTCTATGTCCTCCTACACTACCCTGAATATCAATATCAGGTTTTGCAATCGAACCGTCTTTTAATCCTGCCATTCTTTCTGCAAATTTTTCTTTTTTAGCAGCAAATACATCTGCGTTTATTGCTTGTTGTTCAGCAGTTCCATACAGTTTATCTTTAAACGCAGACTTACTAGCCGCTTTTAACGTTTCGTCTCCAGTAATTGCACCCTTTACCATACCTTTAGTGGATTTCAACATATCCTTTCCACCTACCTTTACGCCATACAAAACTGATGCTACTGCCGCGTCTTTAAGCATACCACTATCTAAATCTTTTGCATTTTGTACCATACTGTGCTTAACTGCATCTCTATCGGATTTTAAAAACTTACCTTCCCTTATGCCTTTCCCTTTAGAGTATTTATCTTCACCCAATTGGATTCCACCTTTTTCTTTTGCTTCAGCAATCTCTTCTCCAAGTTTAGCACCTGCAGCGGCTCCTGCCCCCGCGGCTAACATACCTACCCATAGTGGCATAGCGGCTCCACCCGTAAACACAGTAGACACTATCATAGGAACTGCGAGAGCAGCCATCATTCCCATATTTTTTGACCATTTCTTTTCTGAAGAAGCGTAATTCGCTGCTCTTACGGTATCTGTGGCTAATTTACGTTCTTCTTTACCTAAGTCTCTTTTAATTTTCCATCTACTCATCTTTTTTTCCTTGAAGTAATTGTTCTAGCACTTCAATAGCACCTTGACATTTAGTCCAAACATCTTTGCTATCGTCTTGCTGTTTTTTTAATTTTTCGATAGATTCTTTTATCTCATCCTTTTTAATAGTGTCTTTTTCCTGTTTAGACATTTTTAAGACTCCCTGTTTTTTGACTTGAATTTATTAATTATTTTCATTATGTACTATCATTTCCTCCAGAGGCATTGTAATTATATCCATGCACTGTTAACTTAGGTAAAATTACTCTATGTCTTCCTTGAGTACCATCAGTATTTGACATTGGATATTGAGTATTACTATTTCTTCCTCCCCATATTTTAATAATGTATTCATCTCCATGTTTTAATGCTTCAGTAGAGAATGTATGCCCTTGTAAATTTATAGTAAGTACCTTATATGAACCAGTAGAACCCGTAGATGTTTGATTCATTAATGGATTTTGGTGGATATATTTGAAATAATTATGATGAACATTCGCTCCCCATACTTGTCCCCAAGTAGATGTATTATTTCCATTATAAACAAATTGAGGCATCCAATAATCTTGTGAACCACCGCTATTTGTTCTAGTTAAAAACCACCATCCATTACCAATATTTGCGTCATTTGCAACGTCAAAATCTTCCATTGATTCAACCCATATACCATTATCACCTTCTAATGGCTTTAAACCAGCAGGCATTAATTCAATTTGTGGAACACCAGTAGTACCAAACTCTGCTTTAAAAATTCCAACTCTAAGAGTCGTGTAAGCAGTTAAAAATGCAGATAGTCTTAAATATTTATTATTTTTATCGTGTAAGTAAGGGACAGTAGTAACCGTTATACCCGGTTCGTGCAGAAAAGAATAACCAGTTTGTATTCTTCTTTTACCAACATAGTAACCTAATTCACTACTATCTAAAACACCAAAATGATGATGTATTATTGAATATTGGTCACCACCCGTATCATTTCCTCCATTTGCATTATTCCAATAATTCCATTTGTTTTTACCAATAGTACTATTAGCCCAATTAGTAGCACTTGCCGATTCTCCACCAGTAAGAGCAGAAGTAGTAATTTGAGTAGCCGTATTAGCAGTTATTTTTGCAAATGCTTTTCCTGCGTATGCAGAACTACCATAACCTTGTCTATGATTAATAATCCACATACCTACTAATTCATTAGTTTTAAATTCTTGTTCAGTATCATTGACTATAGTAGTGGAAACATAAGTACCTGAATGTGTACCTCCACTTTGCATATTTGTACTTGCGTTAATAGTACCTCGATATAATGCACTTTTGGCTCTGAATTGAGTAAAAGTTCCACTTCCATTGACACCATCATTTGCAAAATCAAAAGACTCCATTTCAGTTTCAGTCATAAATGTTTCAGAACCAAGTCTATTATGAGGTGTACTAGCAAATATTCCTGCGTATTTAGGTATTGCCCATTCACTAGAAAACAATAAGTTATCATTAGTAGCCGCTGAACTTGTTACATCAACACCCGGTGCTGATATTTTCAAAGCGTAACTACCTTGAGTAACGTCACCCATTTGAACTCTTGGGTTAGTATTGTCAGACATTTGAATAACACTTTCATTTAAATCAAAGAATGTATTACCATCAGTTGATTCTATCTTACCTGTTGATATTAATCCACCACTTATAACAGTTGGTACTGAAGGAGTAGTAACTCCACAAGCCATTTGCTGATGTTCTATTTTAGGTGTGCCATTATTATAAATTGTATTACCTACATAAAAACTAGCAGGTTCATTCTCCGAATCTGCCGTAAAATGATTAGTAGCATAGGGAGTTGTAAAATCACCATCTTTATATACATGACCCACACATCCACCACCTGATTTTAATGTTAAAACCATTCTCCAAGTAGTACCTGTCATACCAGTATCGGATGTGTATATATTTGCATCTGTTATATTGCCTGGACCGAACCATTTCATATCATCTTGATATATGTAAACACCATATTCAATATTCGTGTAGTTAGCATTATTATTATCATCAAACCATCCTATCATTTCTCCAATACTTTGTTGAGATGCGTGTGAATGAACTACTTTAAAATCCCAAGTTAAAACAGGTCTATCTGCTTTTTTAAATGCGTCTTTCCATCTAATGCAAGAATCCCAAACGTTATCAAGAACTGAATCTTCAAGTCTAAGACCAGTCGCAGTTTGTTCAGCAACAATATTTCCTATAACATTCCATTTTGCAGAGTCTAAATAACTACTAACACCCGTACCTACTGATACATTTTTAAATGTTTCATATGCTTGTGTAGATGTATCTCCCTCAACAGTTATGTCTCCATCAATCTCAAGACCTCCTGCCGTAGTATACTTTAAATGTTGACTATTTTCATCTCCAATTAAAATTTTACTCCCCGTATATTGTGCAAGGGGAGTAGTATCGCTAACATCAGAGCCTATAAATAATCCTTTTTCTCCACTATAAGTTCCAAGTCTCATTATCTCAGAACCATCACCAGAATAAAATTTTATTGCACCATCCGATTCTATTAACCAATCTCCTGAGTCATAAGATACATTGCCATCTATTCTCATTTTATCGCCTTGAGCCGCCCAAAATCCATAATCATCAGACACAAATTCTAAATAAAAATGTTTAATCCCCGGTCCATACCAAGCATTATTTATATTCGAATGAATATTAGTTCCACTTAAAGTAATTGTATTATATGTATTACCAGTAACTTCTGCACCTGTATTCGTTCCTGTGTATTTATCACCATCTACATTTGCAATATAATATTTTAATCCTGCTAGGGAATTATCTGCTCCAAAAGCCTTTGCGTGTTCAACGCTATCAATAGATGGGATAGTAACAGTAGTACCGTTTCCATTTCCACTAGGTGCATTTATTTGTAAGCCTATTGAATTATTCTTTTTTAATCCCTCAAGATAACCCATAGCAGTCTTTGTCTTATTACTACTATCTACAACTGAAACTCTCATTTGAGTGGAATCTAATTCGATTCTAGCATTATTTAGACCTGCTGATTGAAACTTTTGAGTAGTAAATTGCCAACCTGCTATTTCTGTTGTTCCCGTATCATCTATTTTTAATACTTCATCTCCACCACTATTCCATAAAGCAAATCCAACGCTAGTTCCACTTAACATACCTGCTTTTAATATAGTAGTAGAACCAGCCGCTAAGTTTAATCTAGGCTCATCGCCTGCTTTTATAGATATAGTTTTAGTCCCACTTGCTGCCGTCTTACTTATTTCCGCTTGAGTTACACTCCAACCTGCTAAATTAGCAGTAGTCCCATATATTCCAAATAACTCATTCTCATTTTGGTCTAATGTTTGAAACCCATATCCACCTGTACTTATTTGTCCTACAATAGTTCTTACATTATCTTGGTCATCTTTAATAAGTATAGCATTATCCCCTAAATCAATGCTAAAATTTGAGCCACCTATTGACTCATCTGAAAATTCAAAATTCTCTAAAGTTGTAACAATATTTGAAGGAGAATCATCACTAGCAGATGTGTTTGTGTATACAGTGCCATCAATATTGGTTTCCTTAACAAGATTTCCATTATCAAGGTAGGTATTGCTTTCGCCATTTTGGAGAGTTCGTGGACCAGAACCTAATGTTACTTCGTCTTCAAATTGAGCCATTTATGACTCCGATATTCGTAGTCGTTTTGTTCTGTACTCTAAAACAACATTGGAAATTGTTACACCTCCTGCGCTATCAGATGAGAAAGATAATTGCATCCTATCAGATTCTATTGGACTTGCAGGTGTAAATATTTTAGTCACAAAACCTGTGTTAGCACTGCTTAGTGTTTTTGTTATCGCCCCGCTATTATTAAATTTGCAAGTTAAATTTGCATTTGCTTCATTTTTTAACTCTACTTTAACATTATAAAATCTTTTCATAACTCCCGGAGAACCAAGAGTGTCTTCTTTCAATGTAAATGTTTTAGTTCTACTTACAGTACTACCATCTTCTGTAATATTAATCTTTAATGCTCTATAAAAACTTGCTTCTTCATCTTCATCCCATTGTTTAGTGAAGTAATAAAGTTCCCCACCTCTATCATTCATAAATCCATCATTGTAATCATATATTGAATTTTTATATCTTGACCAACCTTGAGCATCAAAATTATACATCCAAAGACCTTGATAAGAGGTATTATCAGAAGCAACTAACGCCCCAGTTGGAGCAACGACTAATTGATTTTTTAAACTATTCATACCAAGAATCATTTTTTCATTATCATTAAAAGTGTCTATCCAAATTTCAGGGCTAATAGATGCCGATAATTCTTGAACTCCTTGACCTCCATACATAAAACAACCATATTTATTTGCCCATACAATGCCGTATCTCGTGTTTGTTACATTACTTGGATGTGGAACACCATTATTATCTATTTCGGCTTCTAAGCCCCATCCTGCGGGGTTACCTGCTTGAACATTAAGTATATATATCTTGCTTCTTTTAAAAAGGCAAAGTCTTCCACTAAAACTCTCTAATGCTATAAATTGGTCACCATCATTAATTCCTAAGTCTATCCAATTAGATACAGGGACTACATCTGGCTTAGCAGGTTGAGAATAGAAAACTCTATCTCTCATATATTTAACATTGACATCATCGTAATACTTTACTCCAATATAAAATACTCTTCTACCCACTGCTTTTGCGTGTTCCCATCCATGTCCTCCACTTTCAAAAGAAATCTTATGTTCATCATTCATAATGCCATTCAATGCTTCAAAAGTTTCTACTGAAGGGTCACGCCTTTCTAAATAACTATTTAACCTATAATATTGATTTGATGTCTGACTCCAACTATTTTGAAATAAATCAAAAGTATTCAATCTAGAGCCTCTACTAAAATCTACATCCATAACTAAACGCCATCTTCTTCCACCATTGTGCTTCCTAGAATATAATCTACAACCAGTCATTCTTTCGTCTAGTATTGTACCTGAAGCATTTTTAAAAGTACAATTAAGATGTGTTAAATATTGTCTTTTTGGAATGTTTAAATATTCTTGTTCCGAATTACCTACATAAACTTTTAAAGGTGTAACAAGACTTTCTTGGTCTTTTCTATATATGTATGTCATTCCAAATTCATAATCTGCTGCTGCCCAAGTTCCCTTTTCGCTATTAGTAGTTAATTGATATGAAAAATTAGGCATATTTGCTGATACCTGAGGGTGCTTGGTAGTAATATCAGTTACGGGATATAAATTACCATTACCATTATTACTTTGAGCAGGTCTAACGGGTTTAAGAACCGTAGCATCAGTTATAATCCATTTTCCACTAAGTCTATTATGAGCATTACTACTAGAATCAGCGACAAACCTATCTCTATCAAAATACCCCATCCACTTAACTTTATTGTCTACATCGTGATTAGCATTTGCCCATCTTAATTCACCTTCGTGCCATAAAAAACTAGGATTATAATTATATTGGTCATCGGGAACATCGGCATGAATTAATCCTATAACGGCTCTTACCCCTTTAGTATTCTCGACATCATTAATTACTGTTAGATTACCATTTCTATCGCCAAAGAAAACTAAACTTGTTCCATTAACTGCGTAACTACCTGTTGCATTTGTCACATGATTGTAATCATAATCTGATTCAACCTTTATCGCTCCATATCCTGAACCCTGAGGAGCAGTATCATGTGGAGCTGATAACTCTTCTAAATTAAACATTGAATCTGCCTCCATTGAGAAGACATTTATAGTATTTATTTCGCCAAGAGTATTAACACTCCATCCATCAGCCTCGGCTAAAGATTCTGCTCCTATGTCTGCATCATCAATTCTAGTGTTAATACCCTTTTCAAATCTACTATATAATGCAAAAGTTTTTGGCATTACTTCTTCGCTTTAAGCATCCCACCTATTAAAGACTGAACTATGCTAACTAGAGCAAGAAAGAATTTTCCTTCTTTTTCTTCCTTAACAAAGGGAATGTCTATTTTGTCATTTAATTTCTGAGCAAGTTCTTCAGCAAATTCTTCTGAATCAACATGACCCATTACTTCTGCTTCCATCTTCTCAGCCTGTTTTTTTGCTAGTTCTACTAGCATCGCTTTGATGTCCATTATATTAACCTCATGATTAATGTTATTATTACAGGCATTATCAATACACCGATAGACCCAACAGTTTTAATTTGAGTAATGCTATTCGAGTGTTGAGAGACTTGCCCATTCATTCTCTCCAAATGTTTTTCAACTCTAATAAGAGTGTTAAATATAGTTTTTTGTCTCTCATCTAATTTTACGATTTGAGCATGAATATCTTTATTTCTTATGTCTGTTCTTTCCATTAGTGTTTACCATTAATTCTACTCACTGAACCTTTGATTTCTGATACTTGATTATCTAAATCATTTATCTCTTTATTAAGAGCATCAAATTTTCTATCAAGTTTATCATCACTTTGATTCCATCTGCCGATAAGTTTTATTATCATACCTTCCATATTTTCAAGAGTTTCACTCTGTCCTTTGTTTTCAACTTTTAAATTCTCTAATGTTTCTTGTTGTTTAGCAGATTTGTTTGACATCTGTACGACAAGATAAACAAACATTGCCCCCACAACGCCAATCATTCCAGCTTCGCCATATACAGCCATAAAATCCATTCTTCATCTTACCTTGTAATTTGATAGTTCAAGTTCCATATTTCACATTTTAATACCCTGTCGATATATTCGACCAGTTCCGAGATTTTTCGTTCCGATAATTTAATATTAATTTTCTTCTTTCTTTGCTGATAAAAAGTTTTTAATCATTTCTTTCATTTCAAGTGGATAGTTAGACTACCCAGTTACTTCTTCTTCTTTTTTAATAGTTTTTGATGCCATTTTAACTCTTCTTCCATTTCTTCATATCTTGCCTGCTCTTCAATTATATGCTTTTCGACAAGTTCTGTAATTGTGGAATCAGATTCCGATACTCTTCGTTCAAGGTCTGTAATCCTTTGGACAACCATATAGTACGAATAAACAAGTCCAGCGATAACCAAAACAGACTGCATAAGCCACTTAATGTTAATGCTAATAATGGCGTTATCATCCACGATACCCCCACGATACGACCTCGCTGTTTTAGGTTTCTCATTCACCTAATATCCTTTAACAATCTAGAACCCAAAAAACTCGAATGAGATTTAAGAATAGCAACATCGTCATCAGAAGAAATCCATACCCAAGCATTACCTTCCAATCCTTCTTCATCAAATCTTTCAACATTGTATTCATAATCTAGTTCTCCTTCAAATCCAACAGCATATTCATTATTATAAAAATTGAACACATCATTAGCCGACCTATCAAAGTCCCAATCTCTATCTATGCCATTCCAATCAGGAGCATCTTCTAATCTCTTAAAAGTAAACTTGGCAAGTACGCCTTGTTTCTTACCTTCATATGGGTCTAAATAAGCCATTATGTTATATAGATTCCCATATAAACTCTTGAAGGATTAGCAAAACCTGCACCATAATGATACCATTTTGTTTTAATTGTATTTGATTGAAATGTTACTTCTTTTGACCTTAAATAAATATCTTTATCCGCAGCATTTGAACCACTTCCTTCATAATAAATACACCCATTAGTACCAGAATCTTGCCCTGTACTAGCTGAAGGAGTATTGCCAGTATCCCAACACCATTTACCTTGAGTCTGACTTGTAGGTATTGAACCCCAACTTGCGCTATGACTATAAGAAGTATTTGTAGTCAAATATGTAGTTCTCCAGTAAGAGCGATACCAAATTGCATCAAATGGCTGACCAAGATAATGATAACCACCACCATCATAATCTATTGATACTAATTGAGCATCTTGTCTATAATTATTGATACTCTGCATACGAAAATATATATGACCCGTTTCACCAATTATACTAGAACCTACGTAATCACTACCTGCTACATTTATGCTAAGTGTTTGGAGACCAGTTTTACTACTATTAATTATTATATTATTTGCACCATTTCCATATGAGCCAGATAAAGATGCTGTTGCAGAATGGTCATAAGAATACCACTCACTAAAAGCGTGTGGAGTAATATTATCTGGATAAGATGAACTATTCGTATTGATAGTGGATACTGTGCCTGAAGTACAACGACTCATCGATGTTTTAGCACCTGCTGATTCACCAAGTTCTACACCAATAGTACCATTTAATGCTAATGCGCCTGAAGAACCTATAGCCATTAAACTTTAGCCTCCAAGTATTCTACTTTTTCAGATAATTCATTTATAGCATTAACAAGAAGAGGAATAACTTTTTCATATTTTATTGTTAAATATTTTTCATCTATCGGTGCTGGAACAACTGCGTGTGGTAATATTTCTTTAACACTCTGTGCTGACAAACCGACATTTTCTATAGGTTCATACCCAAGTTCTTGAGCAACATCATTAGGTGTATAATAAAAACCTTCTATTTTAGACACCTTATCTAAGGCTTTGTCTATTATTCCTATTTTATCCTTTAATCTATCATCAGAATAAAATGCAGTTATTTCATTTGTTGCTCTTATTTCACCTGTTGTTGATGAGGCTGAGGTGCCTACTCCAAGTCCTCCACCTATCTTAGTACCTCCAGAGCGTATAGTCGCTACTATAGTCCCACTAGTGTTTTTAAAAGTAGCAATATCCGTATTATTACCACCACCCTGACATACTAATCCACTAGATTGAGTAGAAACACAACTAACACCTACACCAGAACCCGATTGAACAATGCCACTTGAAAATGTTTTAGTACCAGTAAAGATTTGCGCACCGCTTAAATGAGCAGTATCAGCATCTAATTTAGAAGATTGAAGAGTTCCACTTATGTCGTTTAGCACAGTTCCTTCATGAAGAACCGGTTCCCCACTTACTTCTATAGTACCCGCAGCTACCTCGCCAAATGTAACTTGATTACTAGAACCAAGTCCAAGATTAGTTCTCGCAGCTGAAGCAGTACTTGCTCCAGTTCCGCCTTTTGTTACTGGTAGATTACCACTTATATCATCGAGTTGAGTATTTTCAGTAAGAACAGGGTTACCATCTACTTCACAAGTATCACATTGCACTTCATTAGCGGTAATCATATCACTTGTTGTTATAGTCCCACTAAAAATTGCATCTCCCGAACTCATCGCCATTGTTAAAACATTTACACCAGCGGTTGAATCTCGAATGCAGAAAGATTCATTTTCTGAGCCAGTAACACCGGCAGTTATATTCCATTGTTGGTCAGTACCACTCGTATTTAATAATTTTAATCCCCTATTAGTTCCTGTACTAATGTCTGAGTATTCGCAAGTCATCTGATTAATAGACTTTACTTCACCAGTAGATGTAATTGCACCAGAGTTGATTGTTCCACCAAATGTGGCGTTTTGATTTGCATCAAGACTAAGAGCATTTGTGCCTGATGTTGCAAAATTTTGAACATCAGTAGTAAACTCGTGATAATTGTCCTCATCACCTGAGTGCATTACTTTATGAGCAATTTTTAAATCGCCAGTAAATGTGACGTGTCCTGACGAATCAATCGCCATATCATTATTAGTAAGCACTCTCTTCCAAGTACCCATTATTCACCTCCTTGAGACATTCCATTACTGAATTGCTCTTCTTGAAATGGTGGTTGTCCTAATGGAATCATCTCATCCTCTTTAGGTTGACCATCCCCTACCATATATCTATCTCTTGCTCGGTCAAGTTTAG
>ENA-UZWR01001353-UZWR01001353.1-metagenome-genome-assembly--contig:-Day-1-25m-contig-1353_pt1 | contig 25196 bp, 27 predicted proteins | sample MGYA00260337_ERZ794897 | MGnify/ENA metagenome assembly ERZ794897 | reverse complement strand
AACTTACCTGACGCTGATTCTAATCTCTCAACATACTTATCTACTTCCGCTAATAAGTCTGGGTGTTCACCGATTGCTACTGCGTTATTGAAATATATTTCAAGTGTTGCAACACACTCTAATATCTCTGCTTGATACTTTGCTCTAGCTGCTTCTAATAATCCGTTATTCATTATTTTCTCCTATTTTTTTGCATAATCTGCATTATATATAATTCTGGTGTTGATTTTCCCTACACCACTTCTTTTGTAGTTTCTTTAATTTTTTCATTCCATACTCTGTCATATTTAGATTCTCATCAAATACTTTATCATCACCTATCATATCTTTTAATATCATAATGCTATCAATACTTGTTACAAAAGTATCATCGTATTCTCTACCATCTTCTAACTTGGTTATTACACTCATTTAATAAGTTCTACAAATTCTTTTAGTTCTATTACTGCGTAGGTCTTTGACCTGTTTCTTTTAAACACCACAACTGGTGTTCCTTTATGTGAGTATTCCTCTGCTTGTTCTAAGGCACTCCATATATTTAATTTTTCGTGATTCTTACACTCGAATGAGTATGGTATAAGTTTACGGGCTGCAGGTGATAACTGAATATCCTCTCCACTTTCTCCCATAGTAGTGGATTTAATATCATCTGGTTCTAAATCTGTAAATGTTTCGAGAAGAAGTTCTCTTACTGAATTTTGTAGGCGTTTGCCTTTGTTCTTTGCCGAACGAGTTTTCATAGTGTATAACCTAAGTTAAAGTTAATATTAGTTATATTATTTTAAAGCTTTTAATTATTAGTTATTAATAAATATATTATAAATCTCTCAGAATGTAATTTTTATTTTTTAATTGGGCGTAATAATTTCAGAGAAAAATAAGGTTGTGATTTTTCTTAGAACCTTTAATGTTAACATAACTATAGTTAATAATATATATCAGATAGAAAACTCAAATTAGAATTTATTTTTCCATTTTCTATTATATTCTTGTTGAGCCCAATTCTCTGCTTTCTTTTCCCACTTATTATCGTGGTATCTTTTAAAACCTTGTACATCAGCCATATCATCTGCTTGTTGATATTTTTTTATAAATCTTGCTCTACCATAGTTCTTTACTTGTTTAGCATGATGTATCTCGTGTAAAACACTTACAATAAATTCCTTGACATCCTTGTAGGATTTTCGTAAATTAATAATATCTTTATCCCAATCGTAATCACCCTCAATATTACCTTTTACATTAAATTTTACTTTACTTCTTAATCCGTAATATTCAACTAATTGAGATGCAATATATTGAAAGTCAACTCGTTCCATCAATAGATGTATTGGTGCTAATTTAGGAATCATTTTAATCCCTTGAATAATGCTTTAGCAATTTTCTTTCCATATTTCTTATCAGATGGATAATGTGCTTTTCCAATTATTCTTGAATGTGCAATATCTTCACCTATCTTTTGATACATTTCAGTATTACTTGGATTATGTTTACTTAATATATCAGCGATTAAATATCCTTGTATTGCGTGTCCACTTGGAAATGATGGTGTTTTCATACTATTAGTTTCCGTACTATTTAAATCAATACCATAGAACTCAGCAACTTGATAAGGTCTTGGTCTATTATACTCATATTTTAATTTCATAATAAACTTTACTGATTCGTGTTCTATTTTTTTAATATACTCATATATACCAAGTTCTTCTGCATAAGGTTTAAATGTTTCTTTAACTTTATCAAATTTTAAAACTTTATCCTTATTTGGTTTTATTGAACTTAAATACTTAATCTCATCTAATGTAGTAGAACTATCATTTGATGGTGGTTGATATTTTGGCATTACAAGATTTTCGTGAAAACTTGGTGTAGGTCTTGTAAACCTTTTCTTATGTTTTGGTTTTATGGTTTCTGTATAAACCATAGATTGTAATTCAATCAACTCTTTTAATTTAATCATTATCTACCCCATTGATTTTGAGTCTTAGGTTGTTTTGCTTTCCACTTCTTATGTTGGTTAGCTGTTCTACCTTCTTTTTTCCATTTCGCGTCTAATTTTTGTTTTCTTTGTTTTCTGTTCTTTGCATTTCTATTTGGCATTTTACCCTTTCATTAATCATCAGCATGCTCTAATAATTTATTATCGTTTTCTTGGTTGTTAAACCAAAAGTCCACAACTTTACTAAAACTAGCAATGAACCCACCTAACATCAGAAGAAGAATTTCTTTCCACTCTGGCATTAAGTCTTTTCCTTGTCCAATGTAATATATCATTAACATTAATACAGTCATAAATATCACCATAATAATTAAAGATACATACCATTTTCTTGCTTGGCGATATTTTATAATACCAACCAATTCTTTGTTAATCCAATGTTTCTGGTCTTGACGAGTGGTTGCATCGTTTAACTTTGCTATTTTCTTATCAATCATTTCCAATCCCATATTTTTAGTGCATTATAAGTTACACCGAACCCAATTACGGGTTCTGTTAATCCAGTACTCTTATCGTATTGAACTCCAACAAATGGTCCAACACTAATTTGGTTTCTTGGTGGTTTAACTTTTATTCGTTGTCCATCACCACCACTCATATAAACACTATTACCACCTGATTCCCAAATTCTATCATCGTTATACACAAGGTATTCGTGTTTACCAACTTGGTCAACCAACGGTGCACCAAATTGTAATCTACCATCAAACCCAACATTAGTTTCTGAATCTACTATTGCGTTATTCTGTAATTTATATCCCATTCCACCAAACACTTTCATATAAGCATCTTGTGAACCGAACTCAAACTGAAATGGAATTGTATTCATATATGCCAATCCCAATTCTATTCCAAGACTATCGAGGTCATCTTTCAAATTTTTAATTTTCTGATTGTACTCGGTATTCCATTTTACTTGTTCGTAATATTTTACTTGTAAATCTTGAAGTTCATTGTGTTGGTCATTTGATAATTCCCTCAAATACTCAACCTCTTGATTTAAAGTATCTATCTCAACTTTGTTGACAGTTATTAATTCTTCTTGTCTATCTGAATCTTTGGTTAAAAAATCCATTTCTTGTTTGGCGTAATAATATCGTGTACCCACAACAGCAAGTACAATCAAGATGTTTATTACAACACCAAGAATCGTATCTTTTCTAATCATTATTCGAGTGTGGAAATTGCATCATCAATAGCTTTTCTAACTGCTCCACCCAACTCTGTTTTGTTGAATGGTACATCATCAGAGATTTGTAATCCTGTCGCTGTAATTGTTGTTGAAATTTCACCCTCACCCCTTGATGATTTAATATTACCTGATTTGGTGTTTTCCATATTTACCATTAACCTAACTTCTGTTTTAGTACTTCTACGATTAAATAATCCTACAATACTAAATGCCTCATTAGGTTTACCAAGATACACTACCTCTACTGATGCTACAAAATCTGCATTATTATCATCAGTTAAAATATATCGCGTATCTGAAAATGATTCTTGTAATAATTGACGAATACCAAATGTTATTCTTTCATCCTCAACTACTACTTTATCAGAAACATTTACAAACTCTGATATTCTCAAAGTAGGTCTCTTCAGATTACCCTCACCAACTATTGATGGTTCTGGTAAACCTTGACTCATTAAACCACTAATTAATAAAAATCCAATTAAGAATTTTTTCATTTTCTTCTCCTTAAAAGTAAGTTCCAAATAATAAACTATATGTTCTACTTCGTTTGCCGTAATCATTCACGACTGTATTTAAACCCATTGAGAAACCAAGATTCAATTTGAATGCTTGTCCCAACTTCCAATCCACCGAAATGGTTGGAAACATTATTATTGGACTTCTTAATAATAAATATCGTTCACCTCGATTATTACCCTCGTAATATCTCATTAATGTGTAAGCAACATAATTACTTATTGTTAAATCCGCATTACGAAATTTAAATGGATATGTCATACCATATACTAAATTGATATTAGCAAATCCATTATCACTAACCATTCCGTAAGTTCCTGTCAATACAATCGCTTCTGATAAAGGTTTATCAAGGGATTTTGCGTAGGATACCGAAGCTAACCAATCCCACCCCTCGAATGTTTCAAAGGCTAATGCAGTACCATTCCATTGTACATTTTGTTTCTTAGCCTTAAATTTAAATCCTTGTCCGTATGTTAACGAACCCTTTCTTAAATCATCTGTAAAATTTAGATTACCATCGTGTCGTCTACTACCATCAAAACTTTCTTTTGTGTAAACACTATTAAATGAAGTAATCCACTTACCATTTAACGAATCTCGTGTGGTACTCTGTATAGCATAATTTACTTGTTGTGGGTCTACTGATATATCATCAGTTTTACTGAATTGTGATGCAGCACTACTTGCAATCACCGAAGATAACACTTCTTCTGCAACCCTAACAGCACAAGGAAACAAATCTTCAAAATCATTATAAACCGATTCTGCCCAAGATTCTAACTCTCCATTTAAAACTTGTTCAAATGTAAAGTATCTTGTTCTATTATAATATGTAACTTGAAAACCACCACCATCCTCTTGTAGAGTATATGATTCCCTTATAGTAGTTTGATTACAAGGGTCAATATAACTATAAAAGAAAGACTGGGCAGAAACCGAACTACATAGTAATACTATATATAATAATCTCTGCCACATTCATTTCTTTTACCAACCCTTTCTTTCAATCGCTCTAATAACATTAACAACAGCAGTTTCCATTGCTTTGTTACCAGCAGAACTCAAGGAACTTTGGTTAAATTCCATATTAGGATTCTTTAAAAATCCCTGTCCTATGGTTTTGGCTCTTCCTTGTCCACTACCTACTACATATTGAGTATTCTCTAAATTAACCAGTTTAACTTGGATACCAATAATAGTTTCATTACTTGTTACTATCTTACCACCCTTAATATCTTCAGTAAGGTTTACTGCAAAATCATAAATGGTAACATATCCCCAATATTTGGCAACATCAATTTTAGCGTTGTTTGCTTTTAAATCATTCAACATCATTAATTGATTATCTCTGTCGGCCTCTATCAAATTGAATCTTCCTGTATAAGATGCCACATTTTCCATTTCTTGTGTAAGACCAAATGCAACCCTTTTTTCTGCAAGTTCTGGATATCTTTCTTCGAGTTCTTTATTAATCTTTAACTCTACTATTTTTAATCCATCAACTTTGGTAATTTCTACCTCATCCAATGATTTCTGCTTTTCATACTCACCAACATATTGTTCGGTAGATACTGATGCAGCACACCCATATAAACCTATTAGTAACAATATTGAGAATATCTTGTTCATTTTTTTCTCCTATTTATCTGAAATCCGATAACGGGTCTTTCAGTAGTTTTTCCAATCGTTTAATCTCACCTTGTAATTTATCAATCTCATTTTCAAGTTTGATAATATCACCATCGTAAGATTTAATTTTTGGACTTTTTAGTTTATCAACTTTATCACGAAGATATACCAGGTCCTCATCGTACCCTGCAAATATCTCATCATACTTATTGAATTTTTCGGTTACGATTTCTATATCACTTGCATCTGCAAAACCTGTAACTACTTCTTCCAACGAATCAATGCGGGCAGTAAAACTATACCAACCAGCAATAGCGGTAGAAAGAAAAGTAACAATAGCAACAATGTTATTAATCGATAATCCAAATTTTTTTCCTTTAATCTCTTCAACGAGATTCTCTGCATCTACTATGTCTTTTGCCATAACTAACTCCTATTTTAACATTCACAGCAAGAGCAATTACAACTCTCACATTCACATTGTTTACACTCACACATTTTATATCTCCACATTTATGGTTAACTGAAATGTATTACTTAAAGGAAAGGTTTCATCACCATTGATGTACCCAACCCCTACTCTGTAACTATCTACTTTAAATCCTAAACCAACTGAAGAATAATTTAGTTCGTGAGTTACATCATTAAAGTATCCAATGTTAAAATCCATTAAATTCTTGTATTGATATTTTAACCCTTGACCGTGTGTATGATATCCATCATACAAATTCCATTGGTTGTAAAATCTAAAATCTTTTACTGGTACTGAAAACCCTACATTAACACTTGTAGGTACTTCTGTTTTCCAGTCATTAAATTTTGGTTGATATCCAAAGTTTTGAATTGCTAAATCTAAATCAACTCTACTCCATAGATTCTTAAAGTGTACTCCAGCATCTACAAGTATACCAGTTGCTTTATCAGTATGTAATGTGTGGTTAACAATCTTACCACCAAAACCAATAGCAATGTTTTCTACTTTTTTTCTTTTGTGTTCTAATTTAGTACCCCACCCAACATATGCAACAAGTGAGTTAGGACTAAATTGTCCTGATATAATTCCATTTATATCTGCAACATTTTGTTCACCATAATCAAAGTATAGTAAACTAAATGTTAGATTTTTATATCCAGCACCAACATAGTTATATCCCATATCATCTGTAATATTAGTTAACCAATTTACTCTTGTAAAACTTAAATCAACTAAACTATCTGTATCAAAATACGCACGAGCAGGATTATGAAATGCCAATGATTGGTTTCCTAAACTTGCTTCTTCTGCTGTTGGTGATAATGTTAATATTCTATTAACTTGTCCAAATAAAGAACTGATTAATAGTAAACTTAATAATATTTTTTTCATCATCTTTTCCTACTTCACGACCGTGAATTTGTTAGCTTTAATTCTCTTATCTGTTTCAAGAACAAATATATAAACACCTGGTTCTAATACTTTATGTTCTTGATAAACACTTTCTTCTGGTAACCACGCACCTGGTGTGTTACTAAAATCAAATGTATGGATACCTTGTGAAACTGGTTCATCTAATAATTTACCAACATATTGTCCCATTGAATTTAAGATGTAGATTCTAACATCAGTTAACTCATCCACATAAAATTGGAACTTTGTAGTTTCCTTAAATGGATTAGGATAGTTATAAGTTATCTCATCATCATCTGGTTCTCCTCCACCAAATGCCCAATACTTATTCCATACTAATATCTTACCATCTTGTCTATCAACAAATAAATCATCACCACTTGGTGTACCTGCTACATTTTTTCCTACAAATTGTACATCTGCTTCAGTCCATTCCGAATCAGGAAAATCTGCTTGGAAAATCATATTTAATGCAACCATAGGTTCATCAATCCAATATTGTTGTGGTGCATTACCTGGTGAATAATCCATACCACCAAACGATACTTTTTGATATCCAACATCATCAGGTTCGTGTACATTTACATAAGTAAACCACGGGCCTGGAAGAACATCTGTTTTCATATCAATAAATGTTAATTGATTGGTATTGAATAATACTTCAAATTCAAATCCAGCAACATCAATATTTTTTAATTGGTCTGGTGTAATATAAAATGGTACTTCTATTTGGTCACCACTTTGAACTCTGACTGTTGAATCTGCTGGCATTGAGAAAAATACATCTGGTGTTTGTGTAGCAATTTTATTTGCCCAAGTACCTGGTGCACTTCCATTACCCCAACGATAAAATGTAGTACCATTTACATCGATGTATCCATTAGAATCATCAACATCAGTTCCTGCAGATACTCCATTTGTTTGTACCTTAGTACCTGTATTGTTAATATCTCCAGTAAAGAAGTATCCATAATCAGGTAAAGTTAAATCTGGGTTTGCATCACTACCATATGTAGAATTACCTGCACCCAATGTTACACTTAAAGTATCTAACCCAGTCTGAATTGTATTCATCAATGGATTAGTAACTTCAATCACTCCAAAGTTCAAATCTTCATCTTGGTCAAAATCATCATCCTCATAGACTGTAAATTCGTATTTCTGTGCTCCTAAATCTTCATACCATTCATATGGAAATGGATTACCATTTTCTTTTAATGTATCAATCGTACTCCAATTCTCATATGAGTTTCCATTTAAGTGTGTATAGTTTTCAAATATACCCGAAGTATATGCCCATAAGAAATAAGCATCATTTAATTGAAATACATCATCACCATCAACATCACCAATAAAATATTCAACTACATCTAAAGTATCAACACCTGTTACTGATTTCCATTTGTTACTTTGAAAATTAAATGCAGCAATAGCATCATTAATGTTTGTAATTGCATACCTATCAAGTTCTAACTGAGTATGGTCTCCGATGTCATCACTAGCATCTGGTGGATAAAATGATACACGATAGTAATTGTTTCTTGGTAATTGAATATTAAAATATCCTCTATCATCAACAAATGTAGAATCATAATAACTAATTCCTAAGAAACCCTCACCTGGTAAAGTTTGTGCTGCAGTAGTTCCCTTATCATCAAACCAAAATGTAGATGTACCATCACCGATAACATCATCAGTAGTGGTTTCATCGGTATTAGTTGCCTCATCATCTATATCCTCAATGTTATACCAATTAGAAACACTACCTGGATTACTCTGGTCAAGTTCAAATACAACTTTCCAATAAGGATAAGTTCTATCATCATTAGTACCATTTCTTTGTGCGTATCTAAAGAATCCCTCAACATCTAAAAGTTTTGGATGTAGTGTGATATCTCCACGAGCACCACCATCATCAGTTTCTTCCGTTCCCCAATTACCATCGATGTAAACCTTGTAATCTAAAAGATAATCGTCTGAAGCGTATGTGTAGTACCCAAAACCGCCATTGAATAATGTTGGAACTCTAAACGATTGTGGTGAAAAATTATCTACTACATCTTCTATTTTAAAATTTAATTTTATTAATTGTTTTTGTACACCATCACCACCACCAAATTCAAAAGTATTTCCATTGTGTGATACCATAGTGATTCTTAACCAATCGTATCTATTATTGGTTTCAGATATTTCACCATCTGCAGTTTGAAGTGAATCAATATATCCTACATTAGAATAGTGTACAACTTCATATGAGTAATCTGCTCCTGCAGTTGAATCTCCCTCTGTTGCACTTGATAAGTGAGAACCCTTTAATACTTCTGTATCATCGTGGTCCCAATCAATTAAATCATTATCAAAAACTATATCTAATCTAAATGCTGTTATATCTGCACCATTATCATCAAGTGTAACTTCCATTGTCATCACACTATCTCTAAATGCATCAAAGTTATTGTTATACAATGCAGGATTATCTTTATCATCTGCAAGGTATGTTTGTAGTTGGAAAGTTTCCGATTCTCTCCACCAAGTTTTTGGTAAATTATATTCGCCTGTTTGTTTGATTCGGATTATCGGCTCTTGTGCCCACGATAGGGAAAGTACCAATAATAGAACCAAAGATTTTAAATAATTGGACATTTAAAATTCCTTATATGTTGTTATTCTATCTCTATGTTAACCTTCCGCTCACGGGTATGCTACGGATTAAATTTTGGAACTCTACATTCCTATAATAAATATAATATATTTACAAATTATACATCGAATCTAACAACTATCGAAGTTTGTGTATCTTTTGATAATTTGACTGGTTTGGCTAATTTACCAACCACCAATAACTCATTACTATCATTATACAAACCGACTGTTGTTAGATAAGGTTCGAACGCTGAATGTGTTACGAATCCCTCATACTTTGTTGCTGCATTATATTCTTCTTTATAACTCCCAGTCCCTTGTCCAGATGGGTCTGAACCAGGTGGAAAAAATTGTGATATATTGTTACTACCCTTACCTACTGAAATACTACCACTTCGTTCAAATGTTGAACTTATATTTGTTGTAGCATTATATTCATTAGGTTCTAAAGTAACTACATATTCATACTCATAAATTGTTTGAGTAGATTTATATTTTAAATCGTGACCAGTATCAGTTCCAGCATTTGATAATGAACCTGTATCTGTGATTACTATCACACCATGCTCATAAAAAGCATTTCCTACTTGTGAACCACTTCCATTTGCATCTGCCTTATCATAATCAAAAGAACTTGATTTGTAAGCTGCAAAACTTGATGAGTAATTGTAATCGTAAATATTACCATCACCATCATCTCGTAAATCATAAGTGATTCCACCAGTAGTTACATCCATTTGGATACTACCAGGTTTTACTTTTTCACCAAATAAGTTTCTTGGTATTGTGAATACCCTTGCACTTCCGTGTAATACTTTTTTTGTTTTTGTATAATTGTTACTACCGAAAGTTCTAAGTGGTTCATCATTTTCATAATATGCATTCTTAATCATAAAGTAATTTGGAATATCGTAGTATGTACCAAATTCAAATCCACCACTTGCATGAACATATTTTCCAAAACTTTGTGATGCAGCTGAACCAGTCATAAAATTATGAATAGAACCACTAACTGCTTTTAAAACAAGATGTCCACTCCCACTACTAATATTAGTAAGAGTGAAATCTTTAAATACTTTAAAAGGTCTGATTGACTTATCTGATGGGTCAATGTTTTTTAACATTACTTACCCCTAAAAATCAAGTTTTACTTTTATTATAGCTTCTCTTGAATATGATTTTAATATTGGTTTACTTAATTTTGCAACTGCTAACAATTCATTATCATCATTATAAAGTCCTACTTGTGTAATGTACACTTTAGGGTCTTTAAAGAATGTTGAGTTTGTTAACGAACCATCTGAACCAGTAAAGAAAGTTGGATTAGCACTAAAGTTATACTTTTTGTTATTAACCCTACAAAAGAAGTTAGTAGAATTAATCTCTTCTTCTCTTCTTACTTGAAACTTTTGACCAGTTACAATTTTATTAAAGAACCTTTTAGGATTATCATCAAATACATCGGTACTTCTTCTTGTATCCATTCCAGCAATATCATCCATATGAGTTGCATTTAATAATATGATTCCTAAATCTGGAAAAAATGAACCAATTGAACCACCTGTCTGTGATGTTGCAGCAGTATTTACAACTCCTGTACCAGTCTCTAATGAACCAGTAACAACATTGTAAACTCTACCACCCTCATTGACAGTTGGATTATTTGTAGCACCACTATCATCTATCAAGTGTGTTGTACCAACTTTTATTTCCCAATTACCTGGGTCAATCTTTTCTCTCATTCTTGCTCTATTAAAAGTAATAAAGTAGAAATCATCAGATGCACTTGGTGCACTTGTAAAAGAAAACTTTTCTGTTAATGGTGGTAACAATACATTAGAAAATTGTCTATACATTGCTTTGGAATCTTGTCCACCTGTAGTTAACTTTGCAGTGTTACCAGCAGAACCACTTCCATTAAAGTGTGCATATCCTAATGAGAATTGTATCTCAGCAGTTGTTGCACTTGTTGCAGGGTCTTGATGATAGATAGATAAATGTGAACCAGTTACCTGTCCTTGTGAAGATGCAGTAAAGAAAGAAGTTAAAGTTCCACTTCCACCACTAAAGATACCACTTGAGATTTTTACTCGTTGGTTCTCCACTACATCATTTGAAAAATCGAATCTTGTAAATACTGACATCTCTTACTCCTATAATGTACTTTGGTCGGCTTTTATCGTAACTGCTACATTAAATGTTGCACCTGTTGATAATCCCACGACCGTTATGTTGGTTGAAGTAGCTGTTGTTACTGAACGAGATACAAGATTTACTGACCTACCTTGTAGAGTGATTGAACGCTTTCTCTCTTCTTCGTTTAGGAATACTGGTGTTGTTGCACCAGTGTTGACTTGTAAATCATCTATATCTTCTTTTTGAATAAAATCAAATTCTTCCATTAATGCTGCTGCACCTAACTTTTGTGCTGCACCCAATTTAACGGATTTCTTCTTACCCTTAGCTTTCATCTTCTTCTTTTTCTTCTTAACAATTACTGGTGTTAAGTTAGCGATAGTAGCATCGTGTAATACGAAACTATATCCTGCTTCTGCATCACTACCATTTCTTGTATTTGGTGTAATGGTCTGTGTAATACCAGGTCCATTAAAAACCAATGATGGTGATGGAACTTCCAAGATTGGAAGTTTTGCAGTATTCTTTGGAAGAGATACTAATTTATATCTTAATATTTGGTTCTCATCTACGAATGCTTCTAATAAAGGCATATTTTCAATTACTGCCCCGTAATAATTAGAACCATTAGGATGAGCGGTATCCCATAGTCTATAATCTACTTCATCGTCTGCTAAAGCAAATTTTGTTATTTTGAACTCGTCTTGACCTCTTGCGAGTAATTCTCGACCTTTCTTCGTAAGAACGGCATCGACGGTTACACTTGTGTTATTTAAAAATCCCATTGTTTTTACTCCTATTGATTTGAACTAAGATGGATTGCGTTCATTATATAAATATAAGAATCCAAAGTTTTTACTCAACTTTTAACTTAGAATCACCAGGTTCTTGTGTTACCAACTTAGTAGGTGTGGTAATTGTTATTTCGACTGGGTCTAGTCCATCTATTGTGTTATCTTTTGTTAAATTACTACCTTTATAAAACAATCTAAATAGTGAAGAATCGAGTGCTACACTTGTAAATGAACTTCTCTCGAATGATGCACTAAATTGATAGTTTCCATTAAATTCTGTGTGATATCCATATCCTTTTGCTATCGAATCTGATAATGAACTCGTATAGTAAGGAACTTTAATATCGTTGTGTTCTGATAAACGAGAAGCAGTTATAAAGGGTTGAACTGTCTCTTCAAATGTTGTATCTATATCACCAAATGTAATACTTGCTGTTGCGTATAATGATAAGAATGGTGTTCGTGGGTCTATCTCATCTATTTTGTTCAATGTTGGATTTCCTAATATTCCAACCGAACCACTATCCATTGTGTATAATATTATCTCACTTTCATATACTGGATATTCTCCAGATAGTGAATATGGATTTGGTGATGCGGAACTACTTAATCTACTTGATAATTGTATTCCATCTCCAAAATGTCCAGCGTTTTCATAATAATTATTTTCAAACTCTGGTATTTTTCCTACAACTTGTTTACTTCTTTCTAAAATATTCGGTTCTACTAATAAACCAAGTATAGCATTTGTTCTTGCTGGAATCATTGCTCTTAATTGTTTCCATATACTACCATCAAAAAATTCTATAATTCTCATATAATCCCAAAAGTTATTTGAACGACTATATTTTTTCCAATAATCTCTTTGTACTCTATCTAACCCACGATAGAAATCAGAATATTGGTCTCTTGGGTCTCCAATTTCATTATCAAGATTTATATCTGCTAATGAATACATTATATCCTCATTCACTACATCCGTAGGTGAAAAGAATATACCAAGTTTATTACTATCTATTGGTGCAAAATCTAATGATGATGCCTCAACTCTAATATTAGAAGATAAGTTACCAGTTAGTTTTGTTGCCTCGGTTCTAATCTTTGTTGCATTTCTTCGTTGTGGTCCGATATTTGGAACTCTTAATTTTTCTTGGTCTACTAAACTTCTAAATGGATTACCACTAAATCCAACTGCACTCGCACTTGGAAAATAACTTGTAGTGTAAGATTTATCATCAAGTGATTCTGGTAAAGTATTTAAATCAGTATTATCATTTAATGGTAATCTAAATATTAAATTATCATATGCAGAACTTGTTGTATTACCATTATAACTCTTTGGTGCTTGGACATGATTATCAAATACACTTTGTGATAATGGTTCACTCCACAATCTAAACTCTTGCATTGAACCACTAAATCTTGTACCAAACTCTCCGTTACCACCTATATAAAATGTACCATCTGCATGTACTGCATTATTAAACGCTGCTCCTGCTGAAGCATTTCCATCTATATTTACACTTTCACTTGTTTGATATAAAATAACTTGTCTTGTAGCATCATATTGTTTTGATGTTAACTGATATGTTATATCTTGTGCATTTCCATCTGCAGTTAAATCTAACCCACTTTGTGATACTCGTGTTAACATCACACTCCACATATCATTATTATAATATGGTTGTAGTGATGATGTTATAAATGCAATACCTGTTGATGCAGATACACTAAATTTTAATTTACCATAAGCATCAGTTAATTCATTATCTTGTAATTGAATTGCAAAACTATGATTACCAACACCCTTTTGAACTAATGTCATATCCTTTGATGTTGGTGCTCTAAATCTAAATTCTAAAGTTTCTGGTTTGATTCCACTTGTACTATCATCTTGCCAAGGAAATTGTAAATACTCACTTGATTTAAAATCAGCAGCGTAACTAAACTTTCTTTTTATTTCGTGACTAACTCTATCATTTAAATCTGGTCCACCATATTCTCTAATTCTTAAAATAGAACTTGGAATACCATAACAATTTATCAAACCTTTCATTGCTCGTTGGTTACCTTTGTTCTTCATAAAGAATGGCATATTAGCTAAAATTCTTTTCCATATTTCTTCGGTTACGGCTTCTTGTGGTGATTCGTATTTATCTTGACCATCTGCTGTTTTACCTAATAGATACTCTGGTAAAATAACTAAATCATTTCCACTATCAACTTCAAAACCCATACTCTTTGCAACTTCACGAACTATATCTTTAGAGATACCCTCTGATAATTTATTACTTCGTTCATTGATATCTGTAAAGTGTCTTATGTATCCCCATATCTCATCAAATTGTTGTCCTGTCATATCCATAAAATCTAAGAATACTTTATTCTCAGTATCACTTGCTACATGCAGTGGTAAATTATTTACCAATCTATTCTGATTGTATGTATCGAAATCTTTTGCGTATCCAGTCCAAGTATCAAACCAAGTAGTAAATGTTGAACCACTTGTATGTTCTAATATAAAGTTTGTGCCATCTTCTCTTGAACCACTTGTCTTAGGCCAAGCTGCATCATAGAACTCACCAAGAGAACTTGATGCGTAACTTGCTGAGACTGTATATAGATAATTTTCATACGGGTCAAAACTATTTACAACTTCTCGTTTTCTCATATTAATACTTGCACGAGTATCTGCAGATGATGTAATATTTATCAATGCATGTGAATCAGTTTTATAACCCTCAATTAATTTTATCTTCTTTTTAAAGTTTCTTAATCTATTTTCTGCTCCACCAAAGTTAACAAAATTTCCAAATCCATAATCAGTTCTATCACCAAGTGCATCGGTTCGGGTGGAATAATCAATACCTAATTGTACATCTAATAAACTACTTGAGTGTATGTGATTTGTTATATCATCTTGAACTTGTGTATCGTTACCAATTAAATCATCATACTTTTTAAAATTAGTACTTCTAAAATTTATTGGATTGGTTGTTGAATTTAAATTAGGAACTCTTAAAAATAATGCTATGGGGTCCTCTTCTACAAATTTAGTTATCTTAACCATATCTTCGTATGGCTCCATTTTTTCTTCTACGAAATAAACTAAATCATTTTTCTCAATTGTATCTGGTAGTGGTGTATAAGTTTTAACATAACGAGCAGTTCTATCTGCTACATCTCTTATTGGTAATTTTTTATCACTATCGGGTACACTCTGTGTTGGAGCATCTAACATATTAATACATAAATGATATCCCTCTTTAGTAACCATATAAGTATTTAATCTTGTTATCTTATTTTTTCTATATGTTACAAATGAATCTGTAAAGATATCATTGAATCTATCTGGTCCACTATGGTCTGATTTATTTGCTCCCTCTTCGTAAGATGTATCAACTCGTATTCTATCAAAATCTAAAATCTCAACAACCTTACCAACATAATCAATTGGTACTTGTTTAAATACATCAATTGGAACTAATTCAGTATCAAATGTAACGACAGTTTTATATTCTGCAATTGATTCTTCATCCGTAGCAAAATCTTCTATTATATCTTTTGTTAAAGCTTTTGGCTTCTTATCAACAATATATTCATTAGTAGGTTCTAATCCTCTTGCAAATCCGCTTTCTTCAACAACCTCATCATCTGTTTGTATATTATCTTCTACCTCAGTCATTATCTCTTCTATTACTGAGTCTGATGGTGATGGGTCTGCTGGTGGTACATATGAACCACCTCCACCTCCACCAGTATCTTCAAAATCTTCTGCCAACCTCAACATATTAATTCTTTTATCTCTAACATCTAAGAAGTGATTAATACTATTCCACTTACCAAGTGTTGCAGATGTTATATTATTAGCAATGATAGTGTGGTGTTTATCCAGTATTAGATTCCAAACATCTAATGCTTCAGATTTAAACTCAGTACCAACTTCATTTGCTAAATGCCATTTACCTTGATGTTTAATCGGGTGATGGTCTGTAGTGGTAAGATTTTTATAACGAACTAATTTATCTCCGTAAGGTCTGTTATCTTTAACTACCTTTAATACTTTTGCATAACCTTGTTCGGTTTTAACTTTCATACCAGGTCTCATCATTTTAATTGGAATGGTACGATTGTTACTTAATTTAATTTTTGTATCACCAGTAAAACAAACACTTCCATAATCATCCTTATCTCTAAAATCATCATAATCTTGGTCTGGGCCTGGTGTCTTTTCTAATATTTCTTTTACTCCGACGGGTTCTTTATCGACTGTAGTTTTTACAATATCATCAAAGAACAATTTTTTCTCATCTGGTCTTGGTGGTATGTCTTTCGTAGGTCTATCAATTAAAACTTCTGTTTCTTTTCTAACAAGTGTCTCTACCATTTTAGTTTCTGTTAAAGTGTATTCATACATACCCTTAATAACAACTTCACCACCAACCATTGCATCTGTAAATCCTCGTTCACCAACACCTGGTGTCATTATTAAAACATTAGCATCAGTTTTATCCCATCTGACTGTTCCTGCATTTGCACCACCAATTCTTTTTGGTACATAAACAAAATCTTTATTTATACCAGCAAAGTTTTTACGATAAGAAACATTATTAATTAATTGGACATCTACTTTTACTTCATTCTTTGATGGTGATACTTCTTTCACCACATACTTCATTTCTTTTGGAAATACTTCTTCTAATGTTTGATTAGTGGGTTTCATTCCACCTTTAAAATATCTTGTCTTACCATTGATAACTTTAGTAGAAATTTTTCCCATATTGATGTATCCCTCATCATTCACCATAATGGTTTCTTTCTTTCCAGCTAATCGTCTAAGGAAAAGATACTTAACTTTAAATTGACCATCTTCATATCCTAAATCTCTGACGTGTCCGCCAATATCTAAATCAATAGTATTATCGTCTCTGAATAAAACATCACCTGGTTTTAGGATATCATCTTCTAATAAATTATCCTCCATATCATAGACATAGAAATGTATGAAGTCATTAGCATCTCTACCAAAACCACTATACAATTGTTTAGGATATTCTAATTGTTCTCTGTCTTTATCTGTTAACCCATATTGTAACATTCATTACTCCCCAGTAGTTTTCTTAATTGCTTTTGCTACTTTGTCTGCTATATTTTTTGCAAACTTACTATTACTACCAAATAGTTTTGCAATCTTTTCTCTTGCAGCATCTTTATCTACTTGAAGTTCTTGTGCTTCTTCATCTACATTTGGAAATGGCATTTCTTGGTCATTTTGCACTGCAATAGTATTTTGTAATTTTTTACCCGTTATATCTAATTCTTGATTTAATAAATCTTGTTCTTCTATTTTACCTTGTAAATCTTTTTTAAGTTGATTTAATTCTTCTTGTGATGTTGTGGCTTCTTCAATCACTCTTGGCATAAGTTCTAAGAATTGTAAATCATCACCGAAGTGTCGTATAACATCTGCTGTTATAGATGCTTTTTGTTCAACACCAATTCGAACATATTGATATTCTTCTGTTAAAGTTTCACCTGGTTGTTTTGGGTCCTCGTAGGATAATAAGAAACCATTCTCATCTCGTAATGGATTTAATGCATCAATTGCAGAACCACTTATTGCAGCTCTATTTTTTTCTTCTTCAAGTGCTTTTAAATGTTTTTGTTCATCTGCATCTTGAACATTACGATAAAAATCTTTTTTCTTTGCTTGTTCATATGTATATGGCATTTTACCTCACCACTTTGAATTGATAATCATCATCATATATCATAGAAGTTTGGTCTGCTCCACTTCCACTAACAACTTTAATTTCGAATCTATAAAATCTTTCAGGTTGAAATCCATCCATCCACACATTAAAATAATTACCACTTGCATCACAACTAACAATTGAGCCTGTACTAAATGGTATTATCACATCTTCTGTATGTGCATCTTTTATTGAGTAGTAAGTTCCTTGTTCAATAGTTCTACTACCACTCGGTAGTGTTTTAATTGTTAATGCTGCTGGTGTAGTTTCAAATCCTCGTGTTGGATATAATTCTCTACCCACTACTCTAAATTTTACTTTTGATTTTTCTTTGTATTCTGGTTTTATATTTTGAAAGTAAACAGTCAACCTATCTAAATCTGTTGAACTTAATTCACCTAAACTACCTGTGTTCCAAGATGAATCATCCCACTCTACTTCTAACTTTGGCGGAAAGATAGTGTGGGTTTCTCTTGAAAAGAATTTCAAATTACCAAGTGGTGTTGAATTTCCCTCTGCTGAACCAGTTGCTGTTGTGGGGTCAAATATAGAATGTAAACTTTGACTGGTTGCAGTATTATTTCTTTTTACAATAAATCCATTGTTTGGAAATACTGAACTGGAATAGATATGATTCTTAACTAAATCGGTTACATCCATTCTTATATCTCTTGTTTCGTAAACTAAATTAAATGATGATGAAATATTATATGAACTATCTAAACTTGAAGTGTACCAAGTACCACCTTGTGTAGTACTACCACTTACCCATTCTGTTTTATCAGTATCATTATCACGATACTTCCAGCTTGCCCCATCACTTAATGTTGGGTCTCTATCGATTGTACCAGTTCCACCATTCCAACTTCCACTAATCATATATGTTTCTAAAGTTTGTTCTATCGCAAGTTCTGTAGAACTAGCATCATATAGATTTAAATAATACTTTGCATCACTTGGAATAATTCCACTTTGTACTGATGATGAAATGTAACTATAATCAAATTTTAATAATGCTCTTGATACACTAATTGTAGTACCTGAAGAGTTAACATTTTTTGAAACTTCTAATATCTCATCTAAACCTGTGTTGATTGATGATGTAATATTACCCTCATAAAGTGTTGTGTCTGTTGTTGGATATTCAAAATAAAACATTAAATGTCTCCTACTACTCTACCCTCGATATCTAAGTTCGGGTATTTAAGTTCAAATATACTTGGGTCAAGTGATGAGTAAATGATTCCATCTTTTGTTGCTGATTGTAAATCATATACATGTCCACTATATCCATTCTCGGTTCTCCACTTGTTCTCAACAACAACCATCTGTTTCTGTGGATTATCATCTTCTGGTGGAACAACACTTGCTACACCATCAACTAAAGATATCACATATGCAATATCACTCAATATAATTGGTTGATTAATTTGCCATTTGGTTATATCGAAATGATTCTTTATTGCATCAATACACTTCAACAATACTTCATTTTTATTGTGTCCTCTTTGTGTAATGATTGAGAATCTACAAGCGATATTAATTGTGTAACCATCTTTAATATTTATTGCATCTGTTAATACTCTGTATTGAGATAAATAAACTCTAAGGTTTTGTTTAACCGCATTATTTAAGGCAACTAATTTTTTATTTCTATCGTAACCCAACACATACATATTCAATGCTAATGGATTAGGTATTGTTGTTATATTTTTTTCTCTTTTAATTTTACCATCTTTTATAATTGTCTGTGTATTTTGTTCTAATTGCTCATCTTGTACAATGTGTACTTTAGCAATGTTACCATACTTTTGTGGTAATGAATAAACTCTTGTTACATAATCATCTTTAGTAACTGCTCTGTTTTGTGAATTAAAATATGCTAATGCATTTTGTCTAATTTCTTCAGGTGATTCTCCACCACTTCCACCAGTAGCAGGTTCTTTATTTGTAATATTAACACTATCCTTTACTACCTGAACACTATCACCATCTAATCCCTCTTCATTTAATGTAGTAGAAAGACTATCATTATTTTTTAATTCATTAGTAAGAATATTATCTTCTATTGCTCCACCATATGTGTAAGTTATAGTCAATGTAATATTACTTGGTGCTTGTCCAAATGCTTTTGTTTTTAAAAAGTTACTTGGGTCAAATGATGCATCAAGTTTACTAACACCAGTTCCTAATGATGAACCAACATTATCTGGATTTGGAATCATTTCTTCATCAGCATTTGTTGATGTTCCTGCACCAAATCTTACTTCGGTTTTACCATCACTTCGTGTGTGTGTAGTAAATCTATTTGCAGTTTTAATTAACTTCAACATATAAGGAGCATCTGCTGCATTAGCAGATACATCTGGTGTGGTTGTTGCATTATTTTCGGTTGATGCAAAGACTGTATCTTGTGCTAAGAAAGGAACTTCGTACCAAGTATTTCCATCATCATCAACAACACTTAAAATTTGTATTATCTTTTCTTTACTTAAAATAACTTTGTCAAATTTAATTCCTGCACCGAATGTAAAATTCTCAGTAGTTTTTGTACCAGATTCTAATAAACATTTTTTAGTTAATGTAAAGTGTGTTGGTGTATCTGAATCATATTGTGATATTTTTTCTACTCGTGAATCAAGTGATGATGATGTTTTAAAATTAACATCATCTAATAATCTAAAAGTTCTTCCAGTTTTGGATGAAAATATACTATCTGCATTTACCATTAATGCATAATCTAAATCAGGTGTTACACTTGTACCATCATCTTCTGCTGGTACTTCAATTGTTATCTCACTAAGTACTGATGCTGGATGAGATAGTTTTGGTTTATATCCAAATGATTGTGCAATCTTATAAATGTTTTTCTTTTCTTCTGCAGCGTGTAATAAGGTTTCTCTGTATTGAGTGTCGATATAAAATGATAAAGTATCCCCAACATAACTTGCCATTTCAATAAACATCATACCTGGTGATGATTCGTTAAAATCATTGTATGCAGTGGGATAATATGATTTGGCGTATTCTAATAGATTAGCTCTAATAGTAGAAAACTCTCTACCAATATATCTAATATCTCTTTTTTCTTTTTTCTTATTTAGACCATAATCTACATCATTAGCCATTTTACTCTCCTGCGTTAAAATTAAAAGTTATTGTTTCAGGTGAATCTGGGTCATCAACTGTCACAATAAATTCTAATGTAACTACTATTTGGTTTGGGTTTGCTTCATCTTGTACCACAAAAACATTTTGTGCTTTTATATAAGGTAACCATTGTTCTAATGCTTCGTGTATAGTTTCTTCAATACTATCACTTAATTCTGGTCCAACTTGTTCAAATATTAATGCTGGTAAATTACTACCAAAATTTGGTTGACCAACTCGTTCACCTTTCATAGTTAATAAAAGATTTTTTATATTTGAAAATGCTTGTTCCTTGACTGTTTTTGCTCTTGGAAAAAATCCTACATTATCACCTTGATAAGTTAATGGAAATGTACAACCGAAGAATGAATCTTCATCCTCATTAATCTGTTGGACAGATGGATTATTCGTTAGGTTGACATTTTCAGGCATTATCTTTTACTCTTCATCTTATCGTGTTTCATTAAAGCACTATAATCTTTTGTTAGGGCATCTACTACACTATCTGGTACATCTGTTGAACTAACTCCAGCTTCTTTCATTGTTTGTACCGCTGCAACTTTTCTTGCAGTTTCTTTATCACCACCAAATCCAGCATCTCCATATCCTAATAGTTCTGCTGCTCTACTTGAATCAAAAGCTCCTCCACCCATTGTTGGATATTCATCCGTTTCCATATTAGCAGTTTCATTAAGAATACTATTTAGAGATTCATTAGATGTATATTGTTTAACAACTGGTTTCTTCTTTACGACTTTTCGAACCTTTTTCTTCGCGATTGGTGCGGTTGATTTGAGAGTAGTACTTCTTTTAGTTTTTAAGCTATTTATTCCCTCGTTAATAAATATCTGTTTAACCTCTTTTTGTACTTCTATTCGTACTACTTCTTGTATTATTTTTACTAATTGCTTTTTAGTCATTTCTAACTCCTTTATCCTGGTACATTATAACCTGCAAATGGTAAAGGTGATGGTGCTGCTGGAAACAGTCCACTCACCTGACCTAAGTGCGTTTTAAAACTTTTTATTAATTGTTCTATAAAATCATCAACATCTTTATTTGCTGCTCCTAAAGGAACATACCCCGCAGATATTCCTGGAACTATTACATTTGCTCCTGCTGCGGTAACTCCACCCAACCAATACATTTTTAAACCTGAATCGAGTTGAATTGGAAATGGTACTACTCCGTATGATGAAAAACTTAATTTCAACATTGTTTCTAACCCAGCAACATTACCACTTGCTAATGGAGCAGGTGGTGCGGCACCAATTGTCATTCCAGTCTTGATACATTTATCGTATGATTCAGCAATTAATTTAGCCATATCATCTCCAGCATCTAAACCCTTTTTATACTCAGCTTTAAATATATCCCAACTCATAATTTCCTCTAAAAACTATTCCATTTGACTTAATTTTATTAAATATTCTTGTTGCTTCAATGCCATATCAAATGTAAGTGAATCCATTTTATTTTTATGTCTCATCTCATTGATAAGTTCTTCTTGTCGTAACTTCTCTACTTGAAGTTCAATTCTTAAATACTCTTCTTGTGCTTGTAATTTATTTTCTAAATCTGAAACTCTATCTTCCATAGTTTTATATGTTCCACCAATACCACCTAAAGCAGTTATCGTACTCAAGATAACTTTAATAGTATCATTCTTCATTACTCTACCAAATTCTTAGGACTCTTTATTTGTGAGAGTGTTGATTTTAAACTAGCTAATAATCCTGCACCAGGTCCAACTACTACTGGTCCTGTCGGTGCTAACAAACCTGTTTCAATTAATGTTAGTATATCATTTAACTTACTTTCTAATATCGCACCCAACACTAATGGTTCTGTTGCTCCAATACTTCCTATCTTGGTAGTATCTGCTTCTATCACAACTTCTTTTGGTGCACAAATAGAAATATTATTATTACTACCAAACACTATATCTCCACCATTCTTTGTATTAAAAATAATTCTATCTGAACTAAGTAAAATATTTTTTCCCTCATATGGTGGTGGTGATAATTGACTTTCGATACCAGGTGTAAAAGTTAATGGTTGGTTTGTAGTTATGTAAACACTCGAACCATCTGTATCAATTCTTTCTTCTATTGGTTGTTTTGGATTTGGAAAATCATCTTTTGATTGTCCTGCATTTAAAATAATATTTGGTGAATCTTGATTATCATTTTTTATATCACTACCAATTCTAATAGTGTTTCCAAATCTACCCTCAATTAAAACATCACCCTCTTGTGGTAATAATCTTCTTACATCTTGTGTTGGTTCTAAATAGTAACCAAGTTTTACACCTGCATCATCTTGTTCGTTTGCAGTATCGATACTATCAGATACTAAAGTATCTTTTGATTTACCTTTACTTAATCCGTGTTGTGTATTAAAATTGGGATTACCGAAAAAATTTACTTGTGTTGTATAGAATAATTGTCCAAGATATTTTACACCAATTACAATTTCACCAATCACTGGTGTAGTTTGTATATTTGGATTTAATGGTTTGTAATCACTTAACTTATCAATGTTTTTTCCAGTCTCTGAAATTACTAACCTACCCTTAACTCCACCAAGATAAGTATAATCAGGCCCATCACTTCCTTGTGGGAAAGAGTTTTTTGTATCATCTAAATGTACCTCTAATACTTCTAAAGGTTCTAATTCATAAAACTGACCAGGTTCATCTGATATTTCTTTTATTAATCTTAATGTAGATTCAACATTTTGTACTCTATTACCCGTTATTGGACCAGATTTAGTTCCACTTTTAGGTTTGATATTGTATGACATTAGCTATCTAATTTTGCAGTTATGTTATCCGAATGGTCTTGAAGTTCTTCGACCGTGCTTTGAATGTTATTCATTAATTGTTCTTTTTCTCTATCACTCAACATAAAGTTATCATCATCATCACCCTTATTACCAGCAGTTGCCATTCTCTGTACAATGGTTGCCAACTTAACAAGTTGTTCATCATTCTTTACATTGATTTCTAAGTATTCTTTCAACATAGGAATTATTTGTACGGCCGTATCGCCATCCTTGATAAACCCAACTACCTCTTTCATCAGTACTTCTAACTGAGTCTTGTTCTTGTTTGAGTTATCATAAATGTCTTTAAATACATCTGATAAGGTTTTACCCTCGAAAACTTCGAAATCTATCGCCATAATTTTACCTATATTGTTACAATAATAAATATCAAATTCTTAAAAAATTGGTGTATATAAATATATATGAATAAAGTTTTCCTAATATATACAATAGTTATTATTTGTCGGTAAATAAACTCCGACTAAATTGATTAACTAACGGGAGATATAACCATATGAAGGAAATCATAACACTCGTAAAAGGATACGCAGATGACTTAGCTCAACTGATGTTATCGCTGGTAGCCATTGGTGCGGTTTCTGAAATTATATTCGGAAGCGGTATCTTCGGCGTTAATGTTATTGGTAACCTAACAGCAATTATTAATAATTTCGGCGAATCTGGTTTCGCTGGATTAGTCGCATTATTGGTGTTGGTGGGTTTATTCCGTAAGTAGTACTATATCGGATGACTAAATAAAGGGGGAGCTTATCCGAGTTCCCCCTTTTTAATTTATAAGAGATAAGGTTTTTTTAGCATTAAATCTACCAGCTTTAGGCCAACCATTTACAGCACCATCACTTTCACCTGGTGTTTTAATCCAAAGATAAGCATCACAATTTCTTGATGATGTTCTGATAGTAGGTGTTTCCCCAAGTTTCATATCTTGTGGATTAAATGTTTCCCAAACTTCTCTACCATTTCGTGATGTATCGATAACATAATTTAAATCGGTAATATCAGAAATCTTATCACCCCAACGAATACATTTATCCGTAGTAACAAAGTTACTTACATTAACTGAAAAGCCTTTTATCTTATTATCATTAAAAAGATTTAAATAAGTAGAAGCATCTTTAACTTTTAACCAAGTAGGATGCCC
>ENA-UZWR01008395-UZWR01008395.1-metagenome-genome-assembly--contig:-Day-1-25m-contig-8395_pt1 | contig 27391 bp, 47 predicted proteins | sample MGYA00260337_ERZ794897 | MGnify/ENA metagenome assembly ERZ794897 | reverse complement strand
TGCTATTTGTTGAGCGGCTGTTAGAACTCCTTTACTAGAAGGTAACGATATTCCTAGTCCTAGCTTCATTATTGACCTACTCTACCGTCAGTTTCAGAATAACATATTGCTACTCCTGAACTCATAGTAATTGCTGTTACCCTACCGAGTATTACCGTTCCAGCTGGTATCGTAGTATTAAGGTTTGCAATAGCTGAACCTGCGTCTGTTGTAGCTCCTGCAATAGCTATAGAAGTAATTACACTTTCAGTAACAAAATGTACTGCATAGTAATCTTTACCTGTCATAGCTGTAGTTGCTATTACGTCACATTTACCTTTACCTAGTTGCTCCCTTAATAAAATGTTGCTGCTATCTATTAAACTCATAATTTTTTAATTTTTTTTAATAATCTGTATATAAATAATTTGTTGTTGTTTCGTTATGTTGCGTATATCTTACTTGCTCCGAACCTGAAGTTTCACTAATATATAATTTACCCTCGTGAACTTTACCCTGAACGACGCCGTTATGGTCTGAAACGTCTAATACTGTAGTTTCTGTACTTGGTGCCGTTTCTTCTGATAGTTCTTGTTCTTCAGCTAGCCAGCTAACCTCATAAACTTCGTAACCCCAAAAGCCGTAGGGCTTAAAATTTATTCGGCTTAACATTAAGTCTTCTGAAGTATTGTGAAGAAATTTATTTTTTACGTACCTATCGTTATGTATATCTTTGCTTGCGTAACAATATTTTACAGTCTTAGTCAAGTCGTTAGTAAACTTAAACAAATAGTGTATCTGAGTAGCTGCAACAGCCGTATGTATTCTACGTTCTTCTAAGCTTAAATATGCAAATACTGCTTGTCCGTAAGTTCCGTTTATCATATAATATAATAGAAATAACTAACTTTTATTTTTTATATGTTCGTTTCTTGTTCGGTTTCATAGCTATTTCTTCTTTAGTAAAGTATTTTTCTAGTCCTAAACTTTCTATTTGGTCTTGTCTTACATCTGAAATTCTAAAAGAAACGCCTTGTTTACTTATTTTAGTGTCTTTGTATTTGTCTTTTAATTTATACATAATTTTATTTTAAGTTAAAAAAAAAGGGCGGCTATTTGCCACCCTTCTTTTACTATTGAATATATGAAAACAAAACCAATTAAGGTTAAACTTTCTTTACGAAGTAACGTCAGTTCCTTTAGTAAATCCTGAGTTATCCATTGCTATAGTATCGTAATCGTCTACTTCTAACATAGGTTCGCTAGATATACCTTCAAACGTCCAGTCGTAACCGTTAAGGTCACCAAACGCAGTTCCTGAAGTATTTGTAGCTGCAGACAATTCAAGTCCGTTAGTAGCTCCTAAACACATTACTATATTTTTACCAGCTGCAGTTTGTTCGTTTAGTTCAGCAAAAACGATAAGTCTTTGTTGAGCTAAAAGTCTTAACTCATTTTGGTATTCAGCACTTAGTTTATTGAACTTTAAGTTTACAGTGTGAGTATAGAAAACCGTTCCGTTTTCAGCCGACGCTGTAACACTTTCAGAAATATTTGCAACCCCACGTTTAGGAGTGTATTTATGTAAAGAAGCCGCGCCCATTGTTACATCAGTTACAGCACCAGTTCCAGTGTCTAAAGTTATTTCGTCAAATTGTCCAAAAAACAGGCTTACAACGCCGCCCAAGCCATCACGACAGCCAACGGTGTACCCTTTAATTAAATCACAAGCCATATTATTATTATTTTTTTATGTAACTTACTGATAAACAATAAGTTACGAGTTATTATTATTAGTTTATCCAAGTAATATCTGAAGCAATACCAGTCTGTACTCCACCAGAATACTTAACGACTACTCTAATATTGTCTGACCCCCAAGCCGCTCCGTCTAGCATAGAAATTTGCGTTTGGTCTGAAAGTAAATCAGTCGCAAAAAACATATTACTCTTTTGTGCTGCTACCAATTCGTTGTCGTTCATTGCAGGGCAAACAGCGATTTTAATACCTTCAAAAGTTGGTACAAAGTCAGTGTTCATACTGTATAAGTTTTGGTAACCTTCAGTAGCCATAGCTGAAATATAGAACCTATAGTTTTTAGGGTTCATATAAATATATAAATCGTCAGCAGCTTTATGATAAACATTAGCTGGTATTGTTGCTACACATTCTCCTAAGTTAGCTACGATATTAGTAGCGTCTAAAGTACCTGAAACAGAACCAGTAGTTACCGTGTCTACTGCAAAAGCACCAGTTGTCGCCGTTAAAAACCCTTCAAACTCACCTGCATTAGCAGCTGCTCCAGTCCAGCAAGAAGTTTCAGTACCGTTAGCAATTGTATCAGCTAAGTAAGACATTACATAAGCTGCAAAGTCAGAACTCATATTTGAGTTGTGAGCTCCAGCTTGCATTTGTAAACTTTGCCAGTCTTCTAAAAGTTCGTTCTTGCATAAATCTATATTTATAGCTAGATTTTTTGGTGTGATAATTTTCTCAGTTAAACTTAATTCTCCTAAGTCTTCAAAGGCGCATGAAGCGTTTTGAATTAAAGCAGTACCACCAGTCGCAGCTAGTGTAGATATGTTTCTTTTATACTTCACGTTTTCTAATACTGTTAAATAGTCAAGTGTCGCTGCGCTCTTAAGTGCGGCTGAAATATAATTCCCCGCAAAATCGCCAACGAAATTTGAATCAATCTGTAAATTTGCCATCTTTTTTTATTTTTATTTTTATTATTAAATTATTTTACTAAATTGTGTAAATATCTTTCTCTAGTAGTTAAAGCTCTATATTCAGTAGAAGAAAGTTCTTTAATAGCTGACTTTCTTTTATTATTGCTAGAAAACTTTTTTGACTGAACTGGTTTACCGTCAGGCTTAGCTTTCTTAAATTTCTTTTTAGAAACTTTTTTTGGTTTTCTAATTTCGTCTAACTCTTTTCTAATAATAGATAAAACCATTTTCATTTCTTTTGATAAAGTTACTTCTTCTTCTACAGCTGGTACTAAAACAGCTACTGCAGCTTCTGCCGCTACTTCTGCAATTTCAGGTGTAACTTCTTCAGGTGTAGCTTCGTTTATAGCTTCAGCAACTGCAGCTGTATTGTCTTCAATAACCGCTACTGCTTCTTCTACTACTTCTTCTACTACTTCTTCTGACGAAGCTCCGTCTTCTGCTGGTGCTTCTTCTTCAGCAGCTTCTACTTCTTCTGTTTCTTCTTCAGTTTCTTCTTCGTAAATTTCACCAATTATACCGTCTTCAACTACACTAAAGGAAGTTCCGTCTGCCATTTCATATTCACCTGCAGGCAAAGGTAAGGTACTTCCGTCTTCAGCGAGTATCATTACATTTGCTCCAGCTTCAAAAGCAGTGTCGGAAACAATTATTGTACCGTCGGCAAGTTTGCCTTCAGCTTCAAGTTTAATCGCTTTAGCTAGTCCTAAAGCTTGTCTAATTTGATTTTTTATATCCATAATTTTTTTTATTTATACTATATAATAGAAATTGTTATTGTCTTATTTGATTTTCGCTTAAGGAAACCACGTTCTTACTTCACGTTCTTGCTCTGCAAACTTTTTTTCTAAATAATCTAAATACCGTAAAGCTTCTTTGTGTTCGTCAAAGTCTTCGTAAAGTTCTTGCGGTGTTAAACCTAGTTCGTCTGCAGTGCTTTCTATTGCTTGTAAAATTTCTGCGTCACCTGCTACGTCTGCACTATCAATAAAGCCTTCGCTGTTATTGTAATATACGTCTGTTAAATTCCTAGAAGCTTCAATTGCTTTATCAAACTCTTCTTCAAACCACTCTTCCACAGAATAACTTAATCTACCTATTTCGTCGTTTAAGTCTTCTATATTACTATAAGCAAAATTGTCTAATAGTCCTAGTTCTACTTTTTTCTTATTTGAAAACTTAGATAAATCTGTTTTCTTTACTTTGTTTATGTAATCGTTATGTTTTTTCATATTATTTATTGTATTTGTATGTTTGAAACGGTTTCTAGTTCCTTCCAGTCAAAGTGTGCTTCATATATAAAATATGCGCTTTCTTTGTCGTAGTTTATTACGTCAATATCGTCCTTCATAATATCTAGTTCAGGCGAACGCTCTACTCCTAAATTTTCTAGTTCTATTTCTATTTCTTCATATAAACCAGTTACTTCTTCAGCTAAGCTCCAAAAGTCTTCCGATAGTCCAGTAAAGGCTTCGTTGTTTTCTATATAAGTTTGCGAAGAACTTATAGCATTTTTTAAGTCGCTTATAGCTGTTTCGTAAAGATTAGTCAAATGTTTTTCTTCTTCTTGCATTTTATAGCTTGTAGCTTGGTTTATTAAACTTTCTAAGTCAGCCATTTTTGCTAGGCTTGTCTTTTTAGGCTTCGCTACTTTATTAAGATATTCTATTTTCTTATTCATAGTTTTATTAAAATAATAGTTGTTTTATATCGTCTATTTCAGCTATACTGTTTTCTATATTTTCATTTATTTTTACTGTAAAGTCAGTGCCTTTAATACCTGCGTCTAGTAATTTGTCGTTTATATCACTATAAGCGTTTAAGTGTTCGTTAAAAACTTTGTCTTGGTAACTTTCTAGTCTTGTAATATAATTAGCTAGCTCGGTTCTTAATTCAGTTCTAAACTCTAAAACTTCATTATAAGTATTTTCAGTTTCATTTTCTAAATCACTTATAACACTAAATTTATGCTTTTGAACTTTAGATACTTTATTAAGATATTCTAATTTTTTATTCATAGTTTAATTATCTCTTATTAGTTCTACTAAATCATTTATTACATTATCTATATTATCAAAGCGTTCTTCTACTTCGCCGAACTCATTTAACGCTTCTACTACTTCTTGCAAAGCTGGCACGTCGTTTTCACTTAAACCTAGTTCTTCAAATGTTTCTGTAATTTGCCTTAGCTCTTCAACGTAATTTACATAAATACTTCTATTTTCTTCGCTTTGATTTTTACAAGCGTCTAAGTCTTGTATTGCGTCTAGCCCGTGCCCTATTGCTTTTTGTGTGCCGTCAAATAAATCTTGCCTTATATTATCTAATAAATTATCTATTTTACCTAAAGTTAGTTTTTTTGGTGTACTTACTTTATTTAGGTACTCTAATTTCTTATTCATTTAATAATTCTTTAAGTGCTGTTAGTATTTTTTCGTTTGCAAAGGTATTCTTTTTTTGTAAACTTTCTACTTTGTCTACAAAATAACCTTCTATACTCAAACCGTTTATTTTATTTTGTTTCACTAAGTCCCAAACGTCAGGGTTACTTACCTTCATGCTGACGAACCAAGTTCCTATCGGTAGCCCTTCGTAACCGTATAAGTTAGACTTGTCTTGGTCACCTGCTTTTATCCAGCTTTCTACTGTTAAAATACCACCTATTCTATCAGTATGTTCTAAGGTTGCCTTGTGGTGGTTGTTATGTTTTAAGTATAACTCACTACATTTTTTTACCGTGTTTTTAGAAAAGTAAACGAAGTAGTCAGACTGGTTTTCATTATCAAATCTATAAATAGACTTGTTCGGTATTAAAGCGGGACTAATAATTGTTTTTTTGTCTTCGTCTATTTTAGATAAAGTTAAATTGTTTTTAGCTTTACTCATATAAACCCAGTTTTGTTCTATAGCTGGTTGCGATACTAAACTTATACAATCAATTGCAAGTTCTGTAGCGTCGTCTGCAATTACAAGTTCTACAATTCTTGTATATTTTTTAGTTTTCTTTTTCTTCTTGCCCATATAATATAATAGAAATTTTTAGTTATTATTTGATTTTAGATAGTAGCTCTTCGTCTTATATTTTCTAACTGGTCTTGGCTATTACTCATTTCATCTGTAACTACATAAGCTTTTACTGGAGCGTCTTCTTGTCCTTGTCCTAAGCTGAACCTACCAGCTGAAGGCACTTTGCCAGCTTTTGGTGAAGAAGGTGTAGGCGTAGAACCACCACCGCCACCACCGCCACCGTCGCCGACATCAGTAGCGTAAATTTTTCTTACGTTAGCTAGTCCAGCCATAACCGCAGCTCCTGCAGCTATAGGAGCTAATACTGTGCCGACAATAGGTATTCCGACTAAAGACTTATAAGCCGCTACAGCTGACGTATAAGTGTCTATTGTTGCTTGAGCTGCAGCCATTGCTTTTTGTCGCTTAGCTATTTTCTTTTTCTTTTCATTATATTTAGTGTCTATTGCTTCGGTGTCTTGTCCTGAAGCTTCAGCCATTTCTACCTCTCTTTTGTGAGCACTATCTAACTCCGACATACGTGCGTCTAAATTTGAACTAATAGCTCCGAATAAAGCTGCTTGTGTTTCTAATACAGCGTCGTAAGCCGCCTTCCGTTCTTCTTCACGTAAAGCTGCAAGTTCAAGTTCGTTTAATTCTAATTGAAGTTTTACTTGCTTGTCTTGTTCTAACTCTATAGTATTTACTTCTTTTACCTTAGCTAAGTAAGCGTCTTTAACTTCTTGTGACGCTTTACCGTTCATAACTTCTACAGCCAATAACTCCAGTTCTTTTTTAATCTTTTCGTTATATATTTCTTGACTAGCTTTTAAGTCGTCTAACTCCCTAGCTTGTCGTTCAGCTATTGTTTCGCCTTGAGCTTCTAATAAAGCTACCTGCAGTTCTTTAGTTCCTTCAGCTAGTTCTTGTTGAGCTTCTAATATAAGTTGGTTACCTTTTCTATTAAATTCAGCTACTTTATTTGCAGTTTCTTCAGCTATTTCTTTTCGTCTTGCTGCTAAAGCTTCTTCGGCTTCTTCAGTAAGTTTAGCGTATTTTTCTTCTATTAACCTACCACGTTTACCGTTACGCTCCTTTTCCGTAAGTGCTTCTAAGTCGTACGCCTTTTGGTGCTGTAGTCTTAGTAAAGCCTTTTCTTCTTCAAGTTCCAGTTGCTGTAAAGCAATTTCTTCTTCTAACTTTCTCATTTCAGCTGCTGCTTTTTTACGGTCGTCCAAAGAACTTTTTGCTGCTTTCTTGTCTATATTTTGTACTTGTAAAGTTAAACTAGCTTTCTTTTCTTTAAGTCCAGCTATAACCTTTTCTTGCTCTTTTAAGGTTTTTAGTCCTTCAGCTTCAATACCTTCTACGTCAAAGAACATACTTGCTATTTTATCACTAGCATACTCTAAGTCGTCTACAAGCGGTATTTGATTATATAGCCATATCGCAGCGTCAATAGGTGCAGTAACTAATTTCAGTAACATAGAAGCTACCTTTTTACCAGTCTTAGCCCTATCAATATCAGACTGAATAGCTGCCTTTTGTGCTGCGTGTTCTACTTCTGCTGCTGCAATTGCTGCGTCTACAGCTGTAATCTTAGCTTGTAGAATTTCTTTTTGCGACATACCTTGCAACTCCATTTGTGCAGTAGAACCTTCAACTGCTTCAAGTTCTTCAAAAGCCACGTCTTTTTTACCAGTTGCTGCTTCTAATTGTTTCTGAGCTTCTGAAGTACCTAAGCCCATAAAACCAACTATTTCGTCCCAGTATGCAACGATAGCTCCTAAAGCTACTACTAATAAACCTATTCCAGTAGAAGCAATTGCAATTTTCAAAGCCTTAAAACCTTTACTACTTACATTAGCAGCTACGCCCATCATTTTAGTAGTCTGAACTAAAACTCTTTGAGCTCCAGCCATAGCTAAAGTCCAAACTTTGTTTTTAGCAGTTACTAAGCCTTTTTTAATTAAAGTTGTTGTTAGTTTACTTTCAGAGATATTACGAACCCCTACAGCTATAGCAATTGCACTTTGAACCATTTTTTGTACGTCACCTAACTTCTTACTTTCTACACCGAACATTTGTAAAGCACCCATTCCAACTGCGAAAGCTCCAGTAATAGAATTTGTTACGTCACGAAAACCTACAGCAGCTTTAGGAGCTATACCGTTTATTTCTTGCGATATTCCTTTTATTTCTCTTTTAGCCTCTTTAGCAGCTTCTTTAAGTAAGTTAAAAGCTTCACTACCTACTGGCACTTCAGCTAAAGCTCCGTTTATATCTTTTAACTGGTCTTTAAGTTCAGATAAACTTTTACCCGCATTACCAGTATCTAAATTTACCCTTGCGTTTATATTTTCGTTTGCCATTATTTTATATTTCTACTGCGTTTGTTTTATTTATATGTAATTTTGCTACTGCGTGGTACTGTATATTTACATTCGCTAATCCTGATACTTGTAATTTTAATGTATAAGGTGTGTCTGTTTCTATAGTTTGTGTGCCTAGACTACCAGTTCTACCAAGTAACCTATCTATTTTTGCATTATGAGCCATAGTTCCGTCGTTAGCTGTTCTTATAACGCCTAAAAATACATACCCTTCGTAATCACCTGCTGTACCAGAAGAACCTCCAGTAACTAAAGCACTTAACCATATTTCATAAGTTACTACACTATTAGCTGGTAATAATATTTGTGCGCCGTTGTCTTCGTCTGCGTCACCGTCTACATATAATACTACTTCTGTAGCGTCTGTAGTTCTTCTTGATAGTTGTATTACACTATACTGTAAAAGACCCGCTTCGCTATCAAAACCACCACCACCTACACAAAATTCTCCTTCGTGTGTTACTTTACCCATTTTACCTAAAACGGTAGCGTTGTTTATTTCACGTTCTACTTTGTTTTGGTCACCACTTATAAAACAGTTTGAGTTATTACCTTTTGTTTCATTATTATTACCACTAATTAAAGTATCTAAAGTTCCTTCTTGTGTAGTATGTTTAGTTCCTATTAACTGACTAGAAGACTTATTTTGTATTTCTTTTTTTACTTGCGTTGTATAATTATAAGCTAAACAAGTACCCGAGCTTTTATCATATCTATATCCGTAGTCTTCACAAGTTTTTTGATTTGCAAATAAATTATTATAAGTTCCGTCAGTGAAACGTACCGAACCGTCTATCTTTATTTCATACGGTTTTATTTTATATCCTTTTTTATATTCCATTATATTAAAATAAATTCAACTTTACTTAATTCGCCAGCTGTATAGTCAATTTTGTTTACTCTATATTCCCTATTTTTTATTCTGACTTTATCGTAAAAATTAAAGTTAGTCATATCAGCGGGCGTTAAAAATACTTTCAAAGTCAAAGTCTTAGTATCTGAGTTGTATAGTTCGTCGTAATAAGGTGCCCAATAGACGTTAAATAAATTATCTATCGGAGCTGTACCTATCGTAGAAATTAGTTGCGACGCTCCGAAATTATAATCTTTAGAAGTTCCTGCAACGGTAGGTATATCTGTTACGTGGGCAAATTGTCCAAACCTTTGTTGGTTTTCAGAACTTAGTCCTGCTTGGTTTGGTATATAATATTCGTTACCCGCTCCTAAGTCCCTTGCTCCGTGAACATTTAAGTCAGCTGAAACGTCGTATAATATTCTAGGCTTATTTTTAAGTCCAGCAGAAGTACCGTCTGCTTTAACTTCGTACATAATAGGTATTGTAAATTCAGGCGGTACGGTATCAAATATAGGTTTTATGAAAGTTGCTGCAAAAGGCTTAGCTTCTATTTTTGTTTCACCTTCTAACATTGTAAAAGAACTAGCGTCTACAATTGCTTCACCGTAATTACTAGCAGTAGCAGAAGCATATTGTAAAGTTCCATAATCTTTTTGGTCGTCAGTGTACTTAAAAATTAACTTTTTAGTAAGTTCAATAGGTTGTAAATTTGTTTCTGTAGCGTCTACTTTATCCGTCCAGTCGTGAACTTCTATATTTGCGTTTTCTATAAATATATTCTTATACGGTTCTATAACTAATTTTGTAGGGTCGTCTTTATCACGCATAACCATTAAGTTAAACATATCCATTAACCCCTTAAAAAAGTCCCACTGTTTTAGTTCACCACGCAAAGTATTCATTAAATTACTTGTAGTAATACTAGCTATACTTGTCGTTACTAACATATCCATACCCCACTGCGACGCAACTAGGTCACCACCACCAGTAGCTAAGAATTGAAACTCTACAGTATCGTTAGCGTCTAAAGAAACACTTATAGTATTATTCCAAGTTAGCATTTGATAAGCGGTTCTAGCTATAGGGGCTACGGTTATAGGGTACTCTACAGCTCCAGTTGCCGCCCTTGTAACTTTTACTTGTCTACTTATATCACCAGCTACACTTAAATAAACTGAAAGTTGAAAAGTGAAGTCTACATTTGTATTATTTTGTTGCGCTGTATATCTATTGTTCGGTTTGTCCCAGTGAGTTAAAGTCACAGTAGAAGGGCTATTAACTCTAGCGTTGCCCCAAGAAGAACCATTTGCAGCAACTACGACATAGCCAGAAGTAGATATATTTAGAAAAGCTGAACTCCCTGCGTGGTAAGTTGGAGCATTATCAGCACCCCAGTTAAAGTCCATAAAAAGCCTAGTAAAGTCAGAACTATTTAGAAAAGTAGAACTATACGTAAAACCTGCTTCGTTTATTATTCTATCTACTAAATACTTACAACGAAGCCACGGTCTAAAAGCGTCTTCTAATTTGTCTAGTGTTACTTTATTTGCGACTAAAGAAATATTACCGTGATAGTTACAAAAAGGATATTTAAGAACATCTGTAACAGTAGCACCTGCAGCTCCTGCAAAACTACCAGCTGCTAAAGCTGAAACTGGTAAATTACCGTCCCAACTATTTTTAATATTTGACTTGTGGTAATCGTGTGCTAGTTCGTTAAAACCATTATTTAAGTCTTTTATTTTTTTAGTTCCTAAAGTATCTTTTAACGAAACTATATCACTGTATAAATTTACATTATAACTTGTTTCGCCTTCAGTTTCGTTTATATCTATCAATTTTAAGAAGCCGTCAAATAGTGTATATCCGTCTTCTTTTAGTAAAGCTTTTGTTTTTTTATGCGGGTTAAAAGCAAAACCGTCAGCTTCTACTGACTTAGTAACGTCGTATAACTCAGTAAATATTTTATTGTTTTTCTTTGTAGTAGGTAGACTAAAAGCTTTAGAATAGCTTTGCGTCTTTTCTGCTACGTTCTTAAAGTTGTCTATAGATAAAGTTAGCGGTATACTTTCGTCAGTGTATAAATCGCATATTACTTGTCCGTCACTTGTAGTAGTAATCAGTTGCGGGTTGTCAGGGCTTTCTGTTATTGAAACACTTTCTATACATAAACCAGTACCGTCAATATTTCCATAGTGTAAAGAAAATACCATAGTCGTATCCGTAGCTGTAAACGTAGAAGTGTTTATACCGTTTGGAGCAGCACCACCAAACCAAATAAGGTTTTGCGGTAAAGAGTGCATAATACCACCCGCTGTACTCCAAGAACCTAAAGAAGAACCAGTAAGTAAAATACCGCTAGTTCCTGAAGCTCCTGAAATATCTACTTGCTGGTCGTAATCGTGTCCTACTGTTAAACCGTCTACTACAATAAAAATACCACTCCAGCCGTATTCACTACCTTCTGCAGTAGTATCTGTAGAAAATAAACAGCATTTATTACCGTCCATATCAGGCTGCGGCGTTGTAATAGCTAGCCCAGTTGCTCCAACGTAGTAAGCACTCCAAGACTGACTAGGCGTTATGTTCGCAGTAACTTCTTCATAAGGCGACTGGTGACCGCCAAAGTTACCAGAAGTACCCCAGTTATATTGAAAGAAGCCAGAATTAAATTCGTGGTCAGGTACGTATTGATTATATACTGGCGTACTTATTACGCTATAAATTCCGTTATAACTTTGAGGGTAAAGTATTAGTTGTAAACTCATTTATAATTTGTGTGATTTTTTAGTTCTATTTGTTTCTACTTCAAAAGTATATTGTATAAGTTTATCGTTTGCTTTAGTTTTTCTAATCATTTCTTCTGACGTTATTCTAACAGGCTGTACGTACCTTCTTATAGTTCCAGTAACATTTTCTGTTAAAGGACTATCAGTAATCATATAAACGTCGTTAGAAATAAATAACTGTTCTAGCCAAGTACCTTCTTCTTCAGTAATATAATTTGTGTTCAAAGTAACGCTTTCGTTTATAGTTGTATTATAATTTTTCATACCGCCTTTGTGTCCACTTAATTGAAAATAAGGTTTATTCCACTCACCTGAAAGTTGCTTATAAGCTTTTCTTGTAGTCCTTAAAGTTCTTATATTTTTTTGCGTGAAATTGTAATAGTCCCAAGTGCCCCACTTATTAAGCCAACTAAGCCTTACTGTTTCAAAACCTTTACAACTTTCTTCTTGTTTATAGTAACTATATTTTTGTGATATTTGATTTACTTGGTCGTCAGTAAGCCATACGTCGTATCGGTGCCAGCCCGCTGGTGGCGCTGCTCCTGAGTTAGTTTGGTTTTTAGTACCTACACCAAAATATTGTATTTTTGTATTGCTATCGTTTAAGTGTCCGAAGTGTCCACCAACTGCTAACTGTAAATTATTTGTTATTGTAGAACCTAAAGCAGAACCGTCTTCATTATAATAAGCTATTTTTAACGCCTTTACTGCCTTCACCGTTCCTGAAGGTGCTACTTCAGTCCAAGCTCCTATTTCAGCTTGTTCTAATTGAGTAAAAAAACCTATAGTTGCAAAGTCGTCTTCACGTATATATTGAGTAGTTGGAGCACTAGACAAAAAACTAGAACTTGTATTACGTGGTAAAAGTTCTTCTTGTGTAATTTGATAGCCAAATTTACCAGTAGTTATACTACCTTTTAGCATATCAGTATCGTAAAGAACTCCATTAAATATAATCATAACTTCAGAAGGCACGTCTTGCGCGTAGTGAGTAACGTCGCCAGTTGCACTATCAGCATATTCAATACCAAATAACAATTTACAATATCTAACAGAATTTTGGTTAGCGCAGAATTTATCTATTAAGTGTATTGAGTGCGGTAACCTTTCGTCAAACGGTACGGTTTGGTATTCAGAAAAACTAGACAAACCAGCTCCACTATTATAGACGTTACCACCTTCATAGTCAGCTGAAACATAATTACCCACAATAGGAGCTATATCAAAAATTCCGTAACCTTGTTCGTTTGCATTTACCTTTAAGTAAGAAACTCTATTTGTTATAGTTTGTGATAAACTCATACTACCAGTATCCATAAAAACTTGGCAAGTATATTTTATTTTATGTTTTGCTGGTGTTGCTGTTATTACCGCAGCGTCATAAACTGAGTGTACTATATGTTCTTGTCCAGCTGGTATAAGTTTATATCTAGGTTTTTGTTTTATTGTTATAGCCATTTTATTCTTCTAATATATATTTTAATACATCTAATTTTAATTCTTTTTGTAATTCTTTTTTGAATAAGTTAAAACTCCAACTAATCGGCTGAGTGTAAAAACTTGCTGCTGGTACTCCCTTCTTTTGAATACCACGACTTAAAGCAAAACCAAAACTTTCGTCTGTAATAAACCTACCTAATTTATCACGCCCTTTTAAGCCCCTTGATTTTGCCCAGTCACGTAGTAAGCTAGGCGGTGGTGCGTTTTCTTTACCTGACTTAAATTTATACGGACTTGTTTTTCGTTCACCTTCAATAGTTATATAAGTTCTAGTTCCTTTTGTACCACCTACTCCTTTACTTACGTAGTCTGCAAAAGGCTTTCCGTCGGCTCCTACAGCTGAACTTCTAAATTCTAAAACGTAACCCTTTTCAGTAGGGTAAAATTTATAGTGTAGACTACTAGAAAGTTGTCCAGTAACGTCCTTATTTTTTAATCGTTTCCTAGCTTGACGTATAATATATTCAGCATAGCTTTTTATATACCGTTCTACTCCTTCATATTTTACAAGTCCAAAAGGCACTAAGCACTAGCAATAAATAATTCTACTTGTATATTTGTTTCACTTACTGGTTTTACTTCAATAGCTTGTAAATCGTTTGTCATACTTGCCATAGAGGGGTCTTCGTCAGCTTCTGCTACTGCTACATTAGCACCGTGATATAATAAGTGTGAAGCTCCAGCTGTTAGTCTTACTTGGTAATTTACATCAGTTATTATAATTCCAACTATTAGTTCTTGGTCTTCGCTAAGATTTGTTACTCTTACATAACGAACTTGGTCTAAGTCTATAGCACTTTCTGCAGCGTGGTTAGACGTATTAAATTCTGCTATCGTAGTTATTTGTGAGTGTGCGCAAGTTATAGTTCGTTCTAAAGTATCTATTATATCAGCTGTTACAAGCGTATTTGTAGAACCTCTTGAAGCACCGTTTACAGTAACTTCTTCTGAAATTGTAGTTGTTAGTGTTGCCATTTATTTTTTTTTAATTGTTATTGAAAAAGGTTTAATTATTATTATATAGTTTTTTAATTTTATTTTGAACACGAAACTGTATTGTCTATAGGTATATCGCAAGTGTCTAAAACACTTTCTACTATTATAGATATATCACAAGCCCATCCTGAAACATTATTTGTAAATCTTTCAGTGAATGGAGAAATTAGAAAATCATTATCTACAAAGTATCTTTGCTGTTCGTTAGCGGCTGCATTATATCCGTAAAGTATTTCACCGTGTTTTAATAGTGCTATTAAGTCAGTCATAGTTTGGTAGGTGTCCGACATTACTTCGTCTTCGTTACTCAGGTCAGGCTCTACTAAGTCCATTATTAAAACTCTAAAGTTAAATTTTTGTTCAGACATACTAACGTCAGCGTCGTTTATTATAACGTGCATTAAAGGGTAAAGTCCTGAAGCGTCCAAATCAATTTCCCACAAATCACCAGTTGTAACTGTTTCTATTTGTTTATGCTGCGTTCCTAAACATTTAAGAGTTTCTAAAGTATTGTTATAAGTTTTATACCGTATCATTTGAATTTTGTTGTTTTAAGTTTTCTACGTCTTGTTGGTGGCAAAGAAAAGTAAGAACTTCATATAAAGACTTTTCAGTAACCGTATTTATTTTTAGTACGTCTTCTTTAGCCATACTATATATTAGACTATACCAGCCCCACTTTTTTGCGAGTGCTCCTGCTTCTTCAGTTGCTCCGTCTTCGTCTTCAGTGTCTTCAAATAGCTGGTTGAATAACTTAAAAGTTCCTTGCCTAAAGCGTAAAAAAAAACCGAAGCTCCGTTAAAGTCCCCTACTGTTAGATTATCTTTGAATAGGTTAGCCCGTTCTTCACTTGGTTTATAGTCTTCTATTTTATACTTAACCCCTTTTTCTTTTAGTATAGGTCGGTATAGTACAGCTAGTAATTTATGCATATTCTTTTCTACACCGTCTTTTATATAAGCTTCAATATCTACAAACTCACCTAAAGTAATTGAATTAAGCTGCGGGTGAAAACCGTATTTTGTACCTTTAATATTTATTTTATATTTTATCTTTTCGTTCATAGGTTGCGATAGTAAACTCATTATGTTAGTGTTTATATCTTTGACGTAGTTTACTGGTAGCTGTTCTATTTGTGGTTTTGGTATTCCAGTTAAAGCATTGATAAGCATTAAAGCAGTGTGTAAGTCTTCTTCGTCACCTTTTAACGCTTCAATAGTTTTCATATAAACGCCTAGGCTGACGTTATTCCAGTTAGTAGGTACTGAATAAGTTTTTGTTTTCTTGTCTTTTGTAATTGTAATATTCATAGTATATAATAGAAAAAGTTAAAAAATAGTTTACTGAACATAATACCTACCGTAGTTACTATCTATTTCATAATAACATCGCATAGCTAAAGCGTCGCTGAAATCTGGCGAACGTCCTATAATTGCTTTAATTGTGTCCTTCGGTACTATCTGTAGTTTATTGTCTTTGTCGGCGTGGTGCATACATACTTGCTCCAGTTCTTCAATTATGTATTGTCTTATATTTATATCTTTTGTTTCTACTCCTACTTGCCCTTTGTTTACCAAGTCAGCAAGTTTATAGTAACATTGTGTTTTAAGGTTCTGATAGTTTTCGTTCTTTAAGGGTTTACTATTATTTACAAAACCTTTACATCTTATTATATCTTTAACTCCACCACCTACGCCGTCTTCGTCTACAATTATGTTATGTAGGTTTACGTTGTATTGTGACTGTAAATTTCTTATTTCGTCAGCTACTTCTACTACACTACTTTTATCAAATGTTCTAATCTTAATTACGTGTAGTCCACTAAATACCATTATTACCGTCTTGTCTTTACCAAACCTTGCGACGTCACAAGTAATATACATTTCACCTTCTTTACCTTTTTGAGTAAATAGGTTTAATATACTATCGTAGTTTATTAAGTTAGTATCGCTTGCGTCGTATTCCCAGTTTCCAAATAGTAACCGTTCTTTACTAAGTCTATCTAATTTTTCTAGTTGCCCTTTATAGTGTTTACTTATATACTGGTTGTCGTCTACTAAAGACTGTATAAACTTTCGGTGTGGTTCTAAAGTTCCTGCTTTAGCTGGTCTATAGTATTCAGTATAGCACCAGTTCTTTGAAGGGTTACAAGTCAATAACATTTTAGGTATAAGTCCGTGTTCGTCTATCTTATATCTTATTCTACTACTAACTATATTCTTAGCCTTTTCTGTTATTTGGTTTGCTTCGTCTATAAAGGCTGCTGTAATTTCTAAAGAACCTAAGCTATCAAAATTACGGTCTGAAGGGTACATAAATAAATCTTTAAGTATTATTTCAGAACCGTTATAAAACGATATGATATTAGTAGAAGCATTAAACGTATAGTGTTTATTAGCTAACAAACCCCACATAGCGCAGACTTCAGTAAAGGTATTAAAGGTTGTCTTTTTAAGAGTATCAAGTTTTGACCGCCCAATTAAATATCTAGTCTTAGGATATTTCAAAGCCATTATAATAAGCCAGCTACACCCCACAAAGCTTTTACCACCACCAGCAGCACCGCCAAAAAGTATATCGTTAGTTGTATCGTCAAATAAATACTCTATTGCGGTTTCTTGTGTGCTAGTAAATATCGGGCTAATATTCAACGCCCTTTATATTTATGTTTATCTTAATAGGTTCGTCACCGCTTGTTAAGTCCAGTTCTTGTTTCTCTATAAACCCACGTTTCTTGCCTTTCGTCTTTAAGAAAAATATAGTAGCTGCTGTATTACCGTCAGCTATTAGTTTATGTAGTGTACTTTCTGCAAAGTCTAAAACTACGTTCTGTAATTCGTCTACAGTTGTAGCAAATTCTTTGTCGTCTTTACACCATTTGTAGAATTGTGTACGTGATATTTTACTTTCTTCACAAGCCTTACTTACTATACCTAGGCTCCCTTCTAAAGCTTTCAATATCCTTTTTTTACTTTCGGTTGTTCGTTTTTGTTCGTCTTTCATACTATATAATAGAATTATTTAATAATTATTTTTTGGTTCTTCTATATCAAAGCTAAACTCACTCATAGCCCAGCCCCTTATTTCGTTGCAGTAATTAGTAAATTCTTCTTTAGTTAGTTCTTTACTTGTGTCAGCTATAAACATATCCTTTAGTATTGCGTGCATTTCAAACTTATGGTAGCCTAAGTATTTACCCAAAGGCAAAACTATACACTTAAAATAATATTTGTTTTGCTGTTCTGTTCTATTCATTACTTAGTGCGTCACCGTCTAGTAAACCTTTTTTTGCGTCACTCCATAGTTTATCACCGCTAGGCTTAAAGTGTTTTGGTTCGTTTCGTTTAATCTCAGGCAGTCCTTCGTATTCTTTAGTTTTTACTTGCTCCATATATTCGTCGCAGCAATACGCTTGTTTACATACTAAGTTATGGTTTATAAAAGATAGTCTTACTTTATGTAAGTCTTCAGTCTTTTTGCACTTCTTGCAAATGAATTTCATTTAAGTAGTCTATTAGTTGTTGCGGTGTAAATATAGGTAGTTCGTCTGTATAGCTCTTATATATACAAGTAAATTCTTTAGTGTCTTCGTTAAACGTCCAAAAAGCTTTTACATTAGTTTCTACTTGCTTACGAAGTATCTTTTTTATATTGTTAAAATTCACTTCTTTTTACAATTCTTTTTACAACTAAAGTGTTTATCGTATTTTACGTAATAGTCTTCTAAGTTTTTATTAAACCGTTTTTGTTTTCTTCTGCGTTCAATACTCATACCTATTATTATAAATAGTATAAACGCTGTAAATAGTGAAGCTATTATTATTGCTATTATTATTATTATTTTCATTTGTTTTTATTTATTAGACTGCTTAAGCCTTTCCATACTTGACTTAAACAACTACTACAGTTAGTACCCTTTTTATATTTCGTGTTGTATATTGCGTTGTATAATTCTATAGCCCTTCCTTTCCAGTCGTGGTTTGTTGCTTTCTTATTTTCTATATGTACCCAAACTTCTTTTAGTTCTTTTAGCAAGTGTTCAGGTATTTCTTTTGGTTCTTCTACTTCCGTTGTTTTAGTCCAGTAATTTAACGGGCAAGACATACTACCAATACTTGCTTTAATACGCATAAAACAGCCGCACTTTTTACAATTACCAGTTGCTCCGAAATAGTGAATACAGCTTTTACATATATCTAAGCGTTCTTTATAGACTTCTTTATTTACAAAAAACTTATTCATTTAATTTCTTCTTTAAGTATTTGCGTACATTGTCTATAGTTGTAAATAAACTATTGCGGCTTATACCAGTTTTCTTAGCTAAGCTATCTAAAGTTTCACCTTCATAATATAAATAATAAATTTGTTTATCGTACCAATATATTTTATCCAACTCAGTATCTAATTTTTCATACATTTGCCAAGTTTTTGTTTCTTCTTTATAGCTTTCGTCAGGTATATTTGTTATATGTTTATTGTTAGGCGTTTCGTAAGTTGCTACACTTGCTCCGTCTATTTTTGTATAATACTTTCTATACTTGTAATAGTATTTAGAACGTGGGCTATCTAAGCTTCTTCTAAGTGCTACAGCTCCGTATCTTAATAAACCTATTTCACCGTCTTGCTTAAATATTTTTTTTAATACTTCGGGGTTCATTTGTAACATATATAGCATAAGTTCTTGTATTGCGTCGTCTACTACGTTTTTATCATTTGTTAAACCGTAAGCCATTGTTTCAAACTTTGAACGTAACCCGCCTATTATATTATATATTTCAATCATTTATAGTCTTAACGGTTTCAAGTTCTTTTACTAAACGATATGCGTAGTCAGTTAGTATTTGCTGATATATTCTTACGGACTTTCTATTGTCTTCGTCTTCATATCCTACCAAGAAGCCGTTTATCATAGCTGTAAAGTTTGTAGGTATTATACTCATAAAGTCGGCGTAATTTCCTTCGTGTGCTATTGTCTTGTAGTTGTTATGGTGTTCTATTATTATATTTGCTACATCTAAAAACTCAGTAAGTTTGCTTTCGTCAGAACCGCAAAGTTCTTTTATAGTTACATATATCAAATCAAAATATGCTTCTATTATTATTTCGTGCTTATAGTCTACATAAATCGGTTTATTAAACATACACAATAATATAGAAAAATTGTGTTTAAGTTTTATATTCTACTTTGTGTTTTTAACTATCGTTTGTTAGCTTCTTAACTTCTTCAGTATAGTGCTTTATCTTTTCTTCGTATTCGTGTCGCATATACTTTACGGTGGTATGAGCAAGTATCGCTAATTGTTCTGAAGTTCCTTCGCCTAAATTTTTATCTATAAATTGTCCAAATTTCCACTGCTCGCCTGATTTGAAAATATTACAAGATACACATTGTGTAAAACAATTTACTTCATGGAAACGAGTTGCTAAGTATCGTCTACTCATAAAGTGACCACATTGAAGGTTTTGCCATCTATCTACCTTGCCACAAGTTACGCATTGAGTATTACCGTTTTTATCTGCGTTGCGTAATCTTATGTATTTACTAAATATTGTGTCTAGTTCTTTTTTTAATTTAGATAGTGTTTTCTTTTTCATAAGTTTATACATAATTGTAATACTGGTAAAAGTATTCCTTTACTGGTGTTATTGTCGCCGCCCTTAATATCTAAGTCTGTATTTAATAACGACCTGCATTTCTTTTTTAACTCCTTTGTTTCTATTAGTATATAAGAAAATTCAGAAATAACAAAACAATAGAAGTCTGCTTTACTTATTGCTATACCGCTAGGCTTATTTCTACTTTCATATTCTACAAAAACCCTACCAGTTTCTGCAGCTTGTAAATCTGTTTTAACTTCTATTTTTTTATTGTTAAATATATTACCAAGTTCTTTTTCTTTTATCTGACCGAGTTGTAAATCATATTCAAAATTACTACAAAACTTCATTTATTCCTTTTTAGTCCTAGTTCTTTTTTACTCATTTTCATTCTAGGGTTTATTCTGTTTTCAATATGAGTTTCTGTAAGACTTGATACATACATACCAAATACAAGTCCTAGTCCAAATGTAATTATTGTTATCATTTTAATTGTTTTATATTAGTAATTGATTTTAAGCCCGTTCCTTTGCGGCTTCTATAGTGTAGTCTTTTGTCTTGTCGTTCAGGTTCTTTACTTGCTTCGTTCCATATTAGCTGACGGTGTGCTTTTATCCATAAATAATAGTTCTGTACGTTTAATACAAATTTATCAGTGTTACGGACGCCTTGCCTAAAAGCTTGTTGCACGTCTTCAAAGTATAAGTTCTTAAAGTCTTCTTTTAAGTCGTTAGCTAAACTTGAACTTAATATAACAATATGTTTTTCGTCTTTTACTTGCCCAAGTTCTACTAAGGTTTTACTTACTAACTCTACGCATTTAAGCGTAAGCTCTTGTATTTCGTATTCTTTAATTTTCATATATTAAATTCATTATAAAGTTTGCGTCTACATCTGTTTCTTCGCAAAGTATTTTAATTTGTTTTAAAGTTAAGCGTTCTGGTTCGTTCATATACCTATCTATTGTAGCTTCTGTTTTATCTAAGTCAATAGCCAAACCGTATCGGCTGTAACCTTCTTCTTTTAGCCACTGGTGAAACAAACTTTTGTCTAAAGTATTGTATTGTCCTTTTCTAAAAAACCTATTTACTTCTTGCTTTTTATTTCTCATAGTTCTTCTTTATTATATCTATTGCTTTATTATAACTATCTAACTGTTTATCTATTTTAGAAGTTCCTTTAACATCAAATTGTTTACTTCGTTTTGCCCAAGATTTTAGCCGCCTATTAGTGCACCACGTTTTTTGCAGTTCGTAACGTAGTATTCCTTTTTTGGTAGGCTCCGTCCAGTAATCAAAGAAGTCTTGTAGCATTTCTTTAGGGTAATCATAATTAAAAACTTCGTCCATAAAAAAAGTCTTCTTATTACTATACGTAGTATTAGTATTAACTATCGTAGTATTATCCTTTAAGTTTTTAATAATAGGGCTAACGCCTTTATCAAGGCTAGCCCCTTTTGTTATTGTAATATACCTATTGTCTATTTCTTTGCTACCTTCTTTGTAAGTTAGTTTAACTTCTACAAAACCTTCTTTTACTAACTCGCTTACCCACTTAGAAACAGTAGTCTTACTTTTACCGTAGATTTTTGCAAAGTAACCATTACTAGCAAAACAAACTCCGTTCATATTTATTAAGGCTGATATTTCTGCATATAATAATTTAGCGTTCGGTGTTAAATTCTCATTATATCTAACTTCAGAAATTAATACTGCATAATAGTTAGGCTTCATATCTGAACGTCTAGCTTATGGTTATAGTCTACTAGACATTCGCTTATACGTTTTAAAGTATTTGAAAATTCCTTATAGTTAGTTCTTATAATAGTTTTATATTTATCAGAACTTACTTTTATGTTCACTTTATTATCTAATATATTTTCTGTAACCCCACTATATATTAAGTGATTTTTTAATTGTTCGTCGCTTTCAAATGTTTTTTTAGAACCTTTAATATCACTATAAGAATTATACACCTTATTAAACAAGTCCCTATATTCGTGCCAGTAAGCATAGTTTGCTGCGTGCTTCTTTACATAATAATATACACTACACCTATCACGGTTTAAGATTTTAGCTATACTATCATAGTGTATTCCATACTCACGAGCCACCACGCCTACTACTGCACGTGGTAACTGTAGTTCACTGCGTCTACTCTTGCTAGAAATTTGTCCTTCTAAAAGTCCTGCGTGTCTTCTTGCTAAGTCGCATATTTCTTTTACTTGGTTTTCGTCAGTTATAGTATTTTTCATACATTTATTTTTTTTAATACGTCGCTTAATTTATATCTTATAATTCTTGAACCAAATCTATAATAAGGTATTTTATCTTTTTTACGCCAAGCTCTTAAAGTATTTATACTTTTACCTATTATATTTGAAAGTTCTTTTTCTGTTATTAAATTTTCAGTTTTCATATTAAAAAGGGCGTTCGTCTTTAGTAGCTTCAGGTTTTACACCAGTACGTACCCAGTTGTAAAATAGTTCTGCGTTGTCTATAAGGTGTTCTACAGTGCAGTCTTTATTACAAAATTCTACTGCAGCTTTAAGACTTGACTGCCTTACAATAGAAATTTCTTTTGCTTCGTCTTTATCAGCCCAGTCTTGCTTACTCATTTTATCGCTTGCCGCTGGTGCACTTGGTTTACTTTGAGTATTAAAGTTTGAAGGATATTCTTTTTGTACTGCCTTAGCTTTATTAAATTCTTGTTGCCCTTCTTCTACTATTTCGTAGGTTAGTTCCCAGCCTACTATCTGTTCTTTAACTTTACCTATATTTATTTTGTCGCCGTTGTCCATAACTAAATTATGGTATAGTGTTTTGAACTTTCCGTAAGGCTCGCTTACGTTTACTACTTCTTTAATTTTACTTGTCTTCATTTTTTTTATTATTAAATTTATAAGTTTTTCTATTAAAATTATGTTCTGTGCAAAATTCGTCAAACATGCTTTCGCTCCACTCATAGCAAGCCATACATCTATTTGTGTCTACATGCAACGTATCACCGCAGCATAAGCTTACTTCTTGCATTTCTTCAAGTTCGTCTATACATTCAGAACAAACGTCGGTGTCTTCCCACTTTTCGTTCATATCGCAATGTTTACATAAATCTATATCAGCACCGTTGTATTCCGTAGGGTCGTTACCGTAAGTGCTTCTAGTCCCTTTTACCCAGCCTTCGTGACTAATCATTTTTTACTTTATTATATATTAGTTCTAAGGCTTCGTTCCATACGCAAGCGTCTACTGGTATATGGTCTTCTTTGAAGGCGCTTGTAGGTTGTACGTTTGTGTATTCTATTTCTTTGTCTTCGTGTGAGTAAACAATTTTATCAGCTTTAAGCTTTCCGTCTTTTACATATACTTTATATAGCCAAGTTTTAGTACCACCAAGCCACTGAAAGTGCAAAGGCAAGTCTGAACCGTGAAACTGTTTAATAGTTGTAACTCGTTCTTCTACTTCTACTTCGTAAACTTTTGTAGCTTCTTCTATTGATTTTTTTATTTCAGCTTCTTTAGCTGTTTCTGCTGCGTCTACAATATCAGAAATAGCATTGTCTACGTCTTGCAAAGCTTTAATATCAGGGTGTTCTTGTGCCATACGTTCGTCAATTTCTTTTTGCTTCTTAATTAAAGCAGTTAGTTCTAAAGGGTCAGAACCGTTTAATTCATTTTTCATAATTCAATTTTAATTTAATATTCTAGTTATTTATTTTTTTGAGTTCGTTATATAATTGAGCTTTTAAGTCGTACATTTCTTTTGAAACGTCAAACCAAACTCCGTCTTTTTTAAGTCCTTCACTAATCTGTTTTCTGATTTCTAAAGTCCTTTTGTTTTCTTTTGTTTTCATACGACAAATGTAAGAAATATTATTGATATATACAATTATTAACACTTTTATTTACAAAGTTATTAACAATTATAGTTTAATAAGATATATCGTTTTTAAAGGGTTAAAGGTTCATACTATACTAATATACCTTTAAGGGTTCAAAGTGTCTTAAAACGTTTAGGGGGGTGTTATAAATTGAAGTATAGTAGTAAAAGTATAATCAATATGTATATACCGAATATTTGTAAGTCTTCTTTATTCATAATTCCATAAGTAAGTTTATAGGTATAGTTCCGTTTTCTAAAACGACTGCGCAGCCTATCGCTTGTTTCTTGAAGTTCTTTGCATAGGCAGCTGCATAGCTTGTACTATCTACGCCACAGCCAGTCTGAACGGAAAACGTCCTAAATTTTTTGCCTACGAACCATTGTGTATAGCAAGCAGTGTGAGTGTGTCCACAAACGCTAGACATCATATTATTTTTAGCTTTAGTAGAAGCTTGTCCACCTTCGCCGTGTTCGTAAAGTACATTGTCGTAAGTTACGGTTTGTACCCAATTCCAGTTTGGCGTTCCTAAAACTTCGTTATATCCTTTTATCCAAGCTGAAGGTATACCACCACTCATAGCTTTACGACTAGCCATACGGTCGTGGTTACCTACGCATACGTCAGCTTCAGGAAACGCTGCGTACCATTTTCTAATTTTTCTAATTGCAAGACTAAGTTCATTACCAGCCGAAAGTCCGTCAGGGTCGTGTTCATGGTAGCTGAAACCGTGCGCGTCCACGCAGTCACCTATAAAAATTACTTGGTTACAGTTCCATTTTTCGTACTGTTCTATACAAAATTCTAAATAACCGTCTAAACAAAAAGGTTCGTGCAAATCACCAATAACCAAAATATTTCGTGACTGCTCCGAACGCATTTTGTCTAAAACTTTAATTTCGTGGGGCTTTAACCTATAGCGGTTATTACGCACTTTACTTATTTATATCAGCTATTCCTTGCCCTACAATAAGTGTTAAAGCTGCGTAAAAAATTTCAGTTGCAGTTTCAGGTGAAACTCCTAAGTAAGTTACAATAGCTGGTACTACTATAGAAGCTACAGCATACCAAAACTTCTTACTTGAAAACATTTGTCTAATTAGCCAGTCCTTCATAATTTTAATTTTAAGTTATTATTTAGTAAGTCCAAACGCAGTTTTGCGTTTTATTTGCTTTTGCCAAATCTACGTGAATAAAAGTGTCTGCAATACCAATACGTACAAAACCTGCTAACATTAAGCTGTTTATAACAATCCACCTACTACGACTATCAGTAACAGATATATCAGCTGCTAGTCCGTCTAAGTGTGCCGAAGTCTTTGACGCCTTATACTTGGGGCTATCTAGTAAATATTGATTATGAGCAGCTGTTCTGAAGCCTGAATTTATCTTAAAAGGTATTCCAGCTAAGTGTCTTGCTTCGTCTAATTTAATTAAAAATTTATTTTTCATATTAGAACCCGAACCCTCTAAGTCAGGGCTATCAAATTCACTTAAAGTAAAGTATCTTAAAGTTTCTTTTGTATTTTCTTTATAAGGCAAATTTCTATCTTTATCGTAGTAGTGTTTACTTCGTTCTATCATTTTTTTTTATTGCAGTGCGAACGCCACCTTGCTATAGTATAACCTATTGAAGCTAATAGTAAAATTATCTTTAATATCATTTCAAAGTCTGCAAAGGTTGTTACACCTAAGACGCTAGCGTTTACCGTTACTACTTCGCTTATATCCGTTGTTACTTTTCTTAGTGGCATTTTTTATATATTTTCTTAAAGCTGTTTCGTTTTTAGCTTTTGGTTTATAAGTTTTATTCATTATGTATTATCTGGCGTCATTATATCATTTAGAGTTAAACCCCTTTGCGAAGTATTACCACTTTCTAAATTCATAGAACTATAGAACGCATTTCTATCAGGCGAAGTTTCGTGTCCAGTATTCGTATTGTATTCAGGATATGAACTTACATTATGTTTCAAGAAATTTATCAAGCGTTCCAAGTAAAATTCGGCGGTGTTTCTAACTTCTTCGCGCAAGTCTTGAGCTTCTTGTCTAGTAATTGCAGTAGCGTCTTCAGAAGTTCTACTAACTATATTACCGTTCTGTACTTTGTGACGTAAAAAAGGTATTGCTTGCCAAAATGAAAAGTGTACTAAAGTGTCTGCAATATAGTCTTCTACTAAAGTTTCGTATACTCCAGTTAAAGTACCTGCTTGTATTTCACTTTGTAGTTTATTAAACAAATCGCTACCAAGTACCCTTTCAATATGTTGCTTTTGAGCCGTCCTTATTGAGCTGAGCAAATGTTCAATATCTACTGAATTACCTATAGCAGTGCTATCTTTAAGTTTTTGTTCTGAAATAAAAAGTATATAGTTTGCCATTTGTTATTTGTTTTTTAGTGAACCTTTACTATCCGTACTTTTAGGTGTTACCCACTCATTACGTATTGCTTCAGGATAAAAACCTTCACTTCTTGCTTTAGCTGTAGAAACAAGCATACTATCGTCTAAGTCACGTTTCATACCACGCCCTATAGAAGTTCTGAAAATTAAACGCTGCCAAAAATGTTCACAGTAGGCTCCGCCCTTCCACTCAAATTTATCGTAACCACCTGACCCTGAAGGACTTAGACCACTATTTTCATTAAACATACCTTCAATAACTTCTTTAGTAAAGATTTTATCTGAACTCATTAAGTCTTGGCAAAAGTCCCTACTTGTACCAGTTTTATTTACCTGACTATCGTCGTGAGTATATCTATAACGAACCCTAAAATAACCTGAAACAAAACCCCTTTTACCACCAACGCCGTCAAGTTCGCTTTCTTCTTCTAAGTTTACTTTTGATAGTTCTGTATTTACTAAACTATTTAGTTCACCTTCAAAGTCAAACTCAGGGTGTTCGTCTTCTACTTTTTCTTCGTCTATAAGTTCCCAGTCTTCAGGTATTTCTTCACCGTACTTTTGTATATAATCTTTGAAGTTTAATTTATTTGTATTTAGTATTCTATCTTTACCGTTTTCACCTATACACATTTTAACTTCTTCTGACGGTAGTTCGCTTTCGTCTATAGACTGAAGCCCTACTAAGTCCCTAGTTTCGTCTAAGGTTAAATTATTCAATACTTTATTTGCAATTAAAGGCGACATAGTATTAAGAGCGTCCGTTGTTTCGTTCTTTTCTTTTGTTATTAAAGGCTCTAGTCCGAGTTCAGCACGTATTTCGTCTTGTGTTAAATTTTCTAGCAGTACATCAGTACCGAACTTATTAGTTAAAGGTTTGTTTTGTACGAACGCTAAAGGGTAATTAATACCGTTTACAGAAAGTATCTTACTTAAAGTTCCTAGTATGGTTTTTTGAAACGGAGCTACAACGCTGTTCAAAAATAAATCGTAGGCTTCACTCATTTCGTTTGCGTTATTACCCAAGCCGCTGCTATCACGTATTCCAAATAATAAAGGTGAAACGACACGATGGGCGGTGAGAACATTTTGAACTAAAAGTTCTTGTAAAGTCGTATATTGCTTGTCTAAATCTGGCGGGTTTATAGGTGTTATTGTAGGCTCCCTGCTTTTGTCGTCTGAAAACGTAAGTACAAATTTACCTGCAGCTTTAGCTCCTACAAATTTATTTACTATACTACTTTCTATTTCTTGACGTTC
>ENA-UZWR01001394-UZWR01001394.1-metagenome-genome-assembly--contig:-Day-1-25m-contig-1394_pt1 | contig 29306 bp, 43 predicted proteins | sample MGYA00260337_ERZ794897 | MGnify/ENA metagenome assembly ERZ794897 | reverse complement strand
CAAATAATCCGCCAGACATATCAACCTCCCTATATTAAGTTCGAATAGAATGAGGTTTGCACCGTGCCACCACTATTGTTCCTTGCTTGATCTTCCTTATTCAATTGGAATACTTCCTCTGCAGCTTTTGCAGCATAGACTTGCTGACCTTCAATATCATTTAAGAAATCAAACGTTTGTTTTAAAGCTGCGAATAGTACTACTTTCTCATTACTATCTCTCAACCAATTAGTAGATTCTTTACCTATATAAAACCCAGCTGTCATACCCGCATAAGTTTGTCCTGCTCCATTATTACTACTAGTTACTTCAACAACGTTATTAGTAAAACGAGGAGAAGTATCTACATAATCGGCAACATTAGTTTCAGCAGTATTACCCATTTCGGTATTAAATGAAGATAACAATCCAGCTCGTGTTGCGTTATAGAGCAAGTTACTAGCGGAATTGTTAGTTGGTGTAACTGTGTAAACAGCATCTAAATCTGCAAGCCTACGATAGTATAATAGTTCATATACTTCACCATCTTGAAACTCATTGCCTAATAGGAAATTACCTTGCTGTCGAGTATAGTGGTATGCTCCATAATGGAACACATCCTCATTAAACGTTTGAATATCTGATTTATGAGAGTACACATTGTAGGAATATATAGAGTTAGTTCCAGATCCTATCTGTGTATCTCTTTTCCTTAACTGTATAGGCTCTATAAGATCGGATGGGATTGTTAGAGAGTTTTTAGCTTCTCCTGCGCTCACACTAATAGTGTATGCCTTAAGAGCTTCTAAAGGTGCTATGCGCAAAGTCCTATAAACATCATCAGCGCCGTAACGTAACATCTCCTCAATAGTTGCATCGGAGAGAACAGCGTTATCCCTATTCGCCCAATTGCGAACCTTTTGTATCATTTCTACGTACTTAGCCATTACACTCTCCTACGTGCTTATGAGAAGGTGTGGGTACTCTGTTTTCACAACGTACTTTAATTTATCCATCTTCCCCTTATCAGACATGAATGTTGGTTCGTGAAGATCCAATCCATACTTCTGAAGGATTTCTATTGCTACAATATCCGGAACTGTAAAGGCTTTACGCCATGAACCCACTTTCTTCTCAGCTGCTAGAATATCACGATCCCTCTGTACTTCCTTCATAATAGCATCTGTATTATGTTGAGCAATTGTGAAGTCTACATAATCTTTATCTGAGTAGTCTGCAGTTGAGGTAATAGCACTATTATTACTATTTAATCCTAATACCCACTTAGCCATTATGCTATCTCCACGAAACGACCTGACTTACCAATGTAGCCAAAGTTATAAGCACCAGCGATACTTCCACTTGCAGCTGGATCCACGGATGCTGATACTCCATCATGGAATTTAACATCTGAGATCTGGTATCCGCCTGCTGCATTATCGGCGACTTGCCATGTGCATTTATCTGCAGGGAGGATGACGGCTTCAGTAGAGTTTGCTGCGATTGAATGTCCTAAGACGGCGACTGCACCGCCACTTGAATTAGTCAAATTTGCTTGAATTACGTACATGTTTTTCTCCTATCAACATGATAAAAAAGAGGGAGAGTAAAATACCCTCCCTCAAACTTTTACTTAAGGTTGTAGACCGCGCCACATCCTTTTGGATTCTTAACTTCCAAAGAGAATTCTTCGATAAGCATACCAACAGTTGAGTCACCTTTCTGGCCAACGTCAACTTCTTGAGTTGGACGTAGAGCCGCCATAGCAAACCACTGTGGATCATAAATCAATGCTGATGCATCTTTATATGAATTGTTGCTTGCCGGAGTAGCCGTAGCACCAGCTGTCTCAAGACCCATGATGTAGTTAGGAACTACCATAAGATCACCAAAGTCAGACATATAAACGTCTACTGATTGACGGAGTTTACCACCTTCATCGATGTTACGGCGAACACCAGAATCAGATACCATCAAGTCAGAGAAGTCCCGACGTAGCTTTGGAGACACCATGATGCGGCTAGCCTTACCACCAGCTTCATAGATTTTCTGCATTGCTGCATCAATATCTGTGAGAGCCAAAGAAGCACGGTTAGCAACAGTTGTTGCAGGTGCCCATGAGAATGTACCAATACCTGCTTCAGCAGATGTAGGAATATGTGCGGCAGTTGCACTACCAGCTTCAGCTGAGGTTCCAGCGTAAACAACGTTATTTACGTTATTAACCCACGCATTATAACCACCAGTTGTACGAGCTGCAGAACCTGTTTGAGCTGCGAAAGAAGCAGATACGTTAGCTGAGTTAACAATATCCATTTCAATATCGCGACGCATTTCAGTACCGCGCTTCTTCAACTGATAGGCATATTCATCAGCAACACCAGCTTGATCTACCGCACGTTTAGTGCCGGAGATAGCAATGGTTTTACCGTTGATCTGAGTATAGTTACCCAGACGTGTGCGGTGAGGTCCTACTGGATCGAAATCAGCGCCTGTAGCTGGAGTTTGAGAACCAGAACCTGGCTTGACATAGTCTTGCCCTTCCGCGATACGTGAATTACCTGGAGCCTGAAGCTCGTCAGTTTGCCATTCGTGATAGATGGCAGTTGCTTTTGATTTCCCAATAGAAGAAATAAAAGGTGTTTCATCACGAGTAATCATGGAAATAAAATTCGCAAGATCTTCCCGCTCTGATACGCCAGCACCATTGCCGCGCTGGCTTGGTCCGCTCGTTACGCGACCGCTTAAATGTTGAGTCATTGTATTGCTCCTGGGGTTTTACCCCCAATTATAAATTTAGAGATTTTGAAGCGTATTGACGTAAGAAGTCCATTTGGTCCTGCTCAGAAGCATCTTGTTTAAATGCTCGAGCTTTAACCATTTTTGCTTTATCAGCTTCCTTCTTCTTAGCAGGAGTTGCCTTTTTAGAAGGAACTTTCTTAGTAGGCGCTGCTTTTCTTTTAGCAGATCCTTTAGAAACTCCCTGATCCAAACGCCTGTAATCATCTATAAACTTTACGATCGCAGGATCTGTAACGCTTTCTAGCATCATTTCAGGTATTCCCTTCTCCAATGCGAAGTCCCGGATTTTACCCGCAACATCCTCATTGAAATCAGGAATGAAGTCTGGAATTTTATCCATAAAGGTTTCAATTTCTTGCTTGAAGGTTTGTTGCTGAGCTGTTTGATATTGTTCAGTAGCTTGCTTAAGCATTTGCTCACGTTTGTTACGTGCAGCCCAATAACGCTTTTGTGCTTGCTCCCTCTTATCCTTCAACTCACTAAGTTCAAACGTATCACCATCCTCTCTTGCTTTTTCTATCTTCGCCTCGAAATCATGATACTGCTTTGAGTAGGTTTGCTCGGCTGTGGACATAACTTCATTAGCTACGCTTAGAGTGGCTTCCAACTCTTTCAACTTAGCTGTTCGCTCGTCTTCTAACGCTTTTCTCGCTTCACCGAGTTCGCGACCCTTTTTAGAAAGACTCTGTTCGGTAGAGTAACCTTTTATAAGATCACTAAAGGGTACTTCAACTTCTTCTCCATCAATCTTGAGAGAAATCTTTGCATCCAAGTCAAGATCTTCCATAGTGTAGACGTCAGACTCTTGGGTAGCGGGTTCTTCACCGGCATCCTCACCTTCATCTTCCTTTAGACTATCTTCAACTTCCTCTTCTTCATCTTCACTAACGACTTCCTCAGGGATTGGGTCTTCTTCCTGCCCTGATTCCACCGGGTCCTCTTCACTCATCTCCCCTTCGGGTAGCGGGATACCTTCCTCCTCCATTAAGGGGGAGTTACGCATCACAGCATCCAGGAGCTCTTGTTCTGATGGACCTGAGTTTGACATGTCATCCATTTGGGTAGAGGTGTCTGTGCTCATCTATTTCATGCCTCCTTCTTTTTAGTAGGCTTAGCTGGAGCTTTTTCAAGTCTATCCAGCAAATTATATAAAGCGTAGAGAGGCTGGCAGTTTAACTTCGCCTTGCCCGGACTACGCATCGAGTCGTACTCGAGTAGATTAATCATGTCTTTATAATTCTGTTCGAGTTGCGCTCTATCAATCTTGTGCATCCTCAATGTCCTCTGATATGTGGGCCATGTTTCGCCCGTAAGTTTCGTATCCAATAAGTTTAGCTTTTACATCTCCCAAAGCGAGAGCAGAGTTATAAATGAACTCTCTCGTCTTCATCTCATGCGGTTCTGTTTTTAACCAGGAAATGAAGTAGTCGACTAGCAACTCTCCATACGCATTTGTAAAGAATGCTTCACGCTCGCGGGAGGAGAACTCTGCGTTAACCAGAGCCTCCTTCGCTAACTCATCAGGATGTACTTTCTGTGTCAGCCTCTTCTCAGCTGTCTTTTTGTACTTATCCATTATTGTCCTTTATCTGGGGGGTTAATAATTGTTTTTGCCATTTGTATGATTTGATGGAAGTCTGGACGTACCGGTTTTTCCATACCCTCTTTAGCGGCTTTGATTTCCAAATCAGCCCACTCTTGGAAGTGTCTATCAATAGCTACAGCAAGCTGTTTAGCATTATCATCCATAGTATTTTTAGACTGTGCATTAGTAAATGAAACATTCGCCTCTGCTAAAGCAGCATCTGATTTGAACTTAGCAGTTTCCATCTGCTGGCGTTCCATGTTACTCTTAGTTTGCTCTTCCACAGCTTTAGCTGCTTTTTGCTTAAACTCATCCGTGGTGTAGTCTTCTAAGAAATCATTGCTATCCAGCCCCATAGCTTCTACAAGTTTAGTAGCAAGTATTGCGGGGGCTTGAGGCTTAACTACCATGCCAGCTCCCTGCTCGTTTAAAGCAGGTAGAATCTCAGAGCCAACCTTAGTTAACTTCTGTATTTGATTAGCATTTGAGTTTTCACCGAGGTCTAAGAAAATTGTGCACTCCATTTCATGGGGCAGCTCTTGTGGGTCTACTTCCAAGTAAACTCCCTCATACCTCATCTTAATCTTAGTGTTCACACACTCACGCATCGTTTGGTATACACCTTTACATAAGCGCTTTAACCCAGTCTCTGCGAAACGTCTAGCAATATGTTGGATCCGTTTTTGTGAAGCACTCTGTATTGCTGATAGTTTAGCCTCACTATTACCTGAGACATATAACTCATCCTGCAATCCTTGAGCCGCTTTACTCATCCCCGTAGCTTGCTCTTTAAGAAGTTGGAGATGCTCTAAGAGGGGAACTGTACCAGTTGATATTGCTTCTGGAGGTAGTGGGGATACCGCTGCTTGAGGATTCCCATTCGTTGGAATAATCTGCTTAGGCTTCATATTCTGCAACGCAGAGAAATCTACAACGTTTGGATCTGCCAACTTAGGTGCGTAATTAGTTAGGTATGTATTTTCTACGAAACCACGTAATATAGCGGTGGAGGCAAGAGTGGAGGAACGTGTAAAGTCCGCCATACTTAAACCATAGAACTCGAAAGGAATATCGATAGGGGAGAGACAAGCTAATGGTACCATATCCACATCAGACTCATCTAATATGTTACTTCCCACAATTATAAAATGTTTTAGTTCAGCTATACCATCTCCATCCCTATCAACATGCATCCAGCATTCTGTGATAGTTACGGGTCTATTAGCTTCGAGGGGGAAGTGATCTTCACTTGCACTCCCTTGCCAGTACTCTTGTCCTGTGACGAACTTTCTCGCGGCAATGTCTTGGGAGTAGCGAGTACTTCCCATCCAACCGTCATCTGTTCCCAGCTCGTTCCAGTCATCCTCACTCCACCCTTTTACAATGTCAGGCCACTGCTTACGGATCTCACTCCGCGTCATCTCAACTTGTATACCTACAAAGACAGCTTCATCTATTGATTTAGCATCCCGAGATATACGGAAAGCTTCTGGTGGGATGTTCTCAATACGGACGCGGGACTTATCCTTCTTCCTACGTATACGCACATCTGTGTAGATAAGCTGTGCATCTATCGGATCTGCGAGGGGATCTACAACTGTACTGATTTTATTATCGTACTTCAACTCTCCAATAAGTTCTACACCATCCTCTGAGAGGAGGAGGTCTAGACGCTCTGGAGTAATCTCATCATACTCTTCAATCTTATACTGGTAATCCTCTATATAATCCCATCGGATGATAGAATTCTTCCATAGGAGAGCGGATTTAATCCACGTCTGTAATAGTTCCCACCCCTTATTCTGTTTGAATATGGCGTGATTAGTTAGCATAGACGCTTGATGCGCTTTATTCCACCCCGCTGGACTATCGTCCATCGGTTCAAACTTTGCTAACTTCCCATTATTAAGGAATAGTTCTGAGAGAATAGCTGTGTAAGCTTCAATAACTTCCGTGGTTGAGGTATCTACTATAGAGGAAACGCCTTGAGGTTTTAAGTGCGATTCAGCAACACCTGCGTACTCATACGTAGATTTTAATCTTTCCCTTGCAAGATCTGAGGAGTTTAACCAATCTCCTATAGAGTTTTGTACACCGGATTCGACTAGATTAATTAGCTGCTCATCACTTACTTTTTGTTTATATCCATCCATATTAATCACACTGACCAGGGGTTAGACCCCATTAGTGGTGGGGATTTTAGAGGTTTTAAACTTTTCGTAGTGTAAGAGCCAGGCTTATCCATCTCTCGAGGTTTTTCCTTCTTCTCACTCTTTTTCTTTTTACTTTCCTTCTCAGGTTGTATAACCTGTTCACTGTAACGCATGTCCTTCCCTCCTGCGGGTCTATCGAACTGTCTAAGTTGGTGGCTCTTCCGCGCCCAGCCACCGTGAGCTGAGGACATGCGGAATTCTTTATAGCCAGGATGTATTGTCTGGCTTAAAATCTCCTACACGTTCTGTCCAGGAGACATTCTTCGTCATCAACCGATCCCAGTGGGTGCGTAATACTTCAGCGCATATTGCGAGAGAAATAACACTATCATCATAGCAGCCAGGTGCTGCTTCTGTTTTACCACTTTCAGTTGCGACATAATCTTTTAATTCTTGTATCATTTGAGTAGAGGGAATCATAATCTCCTCATTCTCTATAAGATTCTTTAAATTACCTATAATTGCAGGTTTTGTTGCGGAGGTGGTACGGAAACCTAGTCTTTCCCCAGATTCGTTACTCACATTTGCAATCTTAGTTTGCTTGTAGAGGTTTATATAGCCCATATGGTCCAGCTTTTGTAGCGTCGCAATACCCATGGAATTAGATTCTACAGCGAGAAATGCGTTATTATAGTAGCGTCCTAAGTAGAATAGTAGTTCTCCCCATGAGGAAGGGTCTATTCTATTGCTTCTATATAGGGCGCATACCTCATATTTCTTATTTAACACTACAGCGCAGGAGTAATCTTGGCCAACCCCTAGAGAAACATCTGCTCCTATTACGTAAGGCTCTTCCCATTGAGGATAATCCCATATAAATAGATTACCTTCCTTATGCTCATCAAACATTTTAGATGAAGCATCCCATTCTGAGCGACGGGAGTGGGGGTGAGGTATAAGTAAGTCAAGCTTCTCCACGTTAAACACATTAGCACCGGAGACAATGAATGCCTCATCTGGTGTGGATGGGTATTCCTGTTGGAACTTTATCTTCCCACCTTCTGCTATCTTTAACCTTCTCCAGTAGAGTTGGTCATCATCAAGAGAAAACTTCTCCTTTAACTTATCCTCCTCCATATCCAGCTCCATACCTTCTGGAGCGGTACGTCTATACTCTGGAGTAATAAACCATGGGAGGAAAATAGGTAAGTACTCATTCTCTCCTGCTATAGCACCCTTCCACAACCGGTAAAATTCCCCTTTAGCACCATTAGCTGTGGATTCTAGAATAACTTCCGTACCCTCAGCTTGGGATATACCTTGGAATAAACCAGCTAAGATCTTCTCATCATGCTGCCAAAACGCAACCTCTGATAGGTGCGCGATGGTGGGAGTTGTTCCCCTCCCTGCTTCTGGTGAGCCAGCTGTGTAGAGACGGTAAGATGCTGTTGTATCTTTCGGCATCGCGGGGGAATTAATGATAATCTCCTTCGCGTTAGACCTTACCTCCTTCGGCGCTATATCCCCTCCCATATTCTTAATGAGATTTTTAGACATATTAAATAGAGCGTCTGAAGTAGCTGAGTCATGAGCCATAACAACAGAACGGGAGTGGGGAGAATAGTAGGATTTCCAAAATACTCTACCAGCGCAATAAGTACTAATACCTTGCTGGCGTGCTTTAAGCACAATAGCTCGCACTCTTCCTGTTTCTTTATATTGTTTTTCTAAAGCGATGGTGATCTGCTTTTGACATTCGTTAAATGCGAAGGGGATGAAGCCTTGCCCCGTATCCTTCGTTATAATCTTTATCTGCTCTGAAGCGAAGGAAGTAAAATCTGTCTCATAAGTTTTTAACTTCTCCCTCCTCTTCTTCTCCACTAATAAAGCTTTTGCTTGTTTTCTATCCATAATAGACTATTGTCCTCTTATAGTCTTCATCCATTCACTAGGGAATCTAATCCCCAATACATTCCAAATATTCCACCTACTAGAACAATTGCACCTACCCCAAGAGATATTCCCCAGAACATCTGGTCTCTCGCTTTCGCTTGAGCTTCCAATTGCTCCTTATGTCTTTGCCTCGCAGAGGCTTGCTCTTGTACGACTAAGTTCCACATACCTGGTGGTCCGTATAGACGACACATCGAGCGCAAATTATCCATACACTCCTTATGCTTCATCTTAGCTTGAGCAATTGCAAAGCCTTCCTCCTCAGATGAGGTTAGTCTACCTAACGGGCCTTTATGTCTCCCATTCTCTGCGAGTTGTATCTCTGTATCGAGTCTTGCTAATTTTCCAAAGTGGGGGAGGAGATCAGAAACATCCCTTCCCGCTTGAATACTACTACTTATAGCACCTGAAATTTGTGTGATGGCACCAGCTAACGCGAGGACCTCAATCATACCCATTTCCTCTCTAGGAATAGATGAGACGAAGTTTTATCCCGTCTCTATATTTTTATTTTTAGTCCTTCTAAAGGGACTTATACAATATGTTGGGTAGCCCCCATGTATTCTTTAGGGTGGACTAGTACGTGCCTGTGGGGATAAGCGTATAAAGTAAGGTAAATATATATACCTACCACTATAATTCACATACCCCCCTTTCCTCCTCTCACCCTTCTCCCACCTCCTCCCCTCACCCTCTCACTCCCTCTCACCCACCCCCATTCTCACCCTCTCACTCCTTCTTAACCTCACACACATCCTCACATTCATCTTATATCACCTCACACACATCCTCACATTCACCTCATACATCTACCCTATCACTCTATCTCATCTCTCTTTTTTATTTATATTCATAAATAATCTTCAACAATATTCACTTTCATTTTTATAACAAAGGAACCACTCCATGTCAAACCTTACAAACTATACAATCACAATTTACACTTCTCCACAAAATTCAATATCATTTCAAATATTACTAACTCCACAAAACTATCAATCATTTATAACCGATAACTCATTCACACAATGTGACTACCTCAACATCACCGTTGACTCCCCCACACTCATTTCACAAAACCTCACCCAACCAATTAATCCTTACCACCAAATATATAATAAACCACTACCACTAAACAAATTCCTTAAAACCTACTTCTAACAAAACTCATACCTCCAATTACTATTGGGGGTATCTTTTTTCTCCCCACCGTCTAGGCAACCTACATCCTTTCCCGACACCTACATCTTGGCCCCACCGACACCTACATAGGAAGAGGGGGAGAAGTAAAGGTTGCACCCAGATTCACCGTTGCATCAAGCCCTTACCGCACCTCACTATACCTGATGGCCCGTATCCACGGTCCATCTCTAGAGCTCCCTTGGCGTTCCTCCACGCCACTTACCGTATCCTCGGTGTATCCCGATGGGACTCTTGCGCGTTGCAGGGTCTGTGAGGACCTAGGAGTGAACCGTCTAAGCGCCCATTCGCGGGTGTTATAAAAAGTATAAGTCCCTTTAGGTGGGGGCTTAACACTACTCTACTTTACTATAAGGATGAAGCAGCATGATGCTAATAATAACCCTAGTCGTACTAATAGGTACGATTATATCCTTACAGGAAAAGAAGGGGATGGGGATCTTCTTAATCCTCTTACTATTCCTCTTCATACTAAACGTACTTCACTATACGTAATGATTGCCCGCATCCGCGGTCAATTAACAACAAGTTAACCTAAAGCATCTTCTAGGAAGGATAAACCTAATGCTTACACAACCACGTAACTATCTCATCTCTAACGTTGAACTTAATTGGGCACGTTTAGACACACCTACCAACCCATTCGGAGTTGAAATCTATGAGCTCCAAATCGCAACTGAAAGTACAGAGGTTGCAGATGAATGGGCATCTAATTGGCTAAACGTTAAGGAACGGGATGGTAAATTCACCGTCTCTCTTAAGCGCAACGCTAAGAAACGCGATGGTTCCGATAATGGAAAGGTTCGCGTCGTTGACGGTGATAAAGCACCACTCGACGGTATGATTGGCAACGGTAGCGAAGGTAACGTTATCGTATGGCAATACCCATATGAGAATGCGGGACGCAAAGGCGTTTCGGGCTCTCTTACCGCAGTTCAGGTTACGAACCACGTCAAATATGAACCTGGTATGGACTTCGATGTTGTCTCTTCAGACAGCGGAGAGGAAACTAAGGAACCTGAACTGTTCTAGGCTCGTATGAGCCACCCACGGTCGCTGAGGATTTCTCCCGCTCCTCAGCGGCCGTAATAAATTTGTAGCACCGACATGGAACCTACATGCTAACCGAGCTGCTGAGCATCAGGATAAACTGCTCAACACTAATTATAAGAAGGGCGTTGGTACGCTAGTCTGTTCGGTGGCAATACCGTCCAGAGCCTAATTGTCTAGGTGGAGTGGGTTCGATTCCCATCCTTCTGCCAAATCCAATCCACCGCTCTCCGATTCGAAGGGACCTTTGTTCCTTTCAGTCCCTCATCGTCGAGGAGCGTGGACCGTCCCGGTACTTATATTGCAGGCACTCACAGCCTCTATAAGACCGGGACGTTTACTAATTACGCCGACACTAACCGACATTTAGAAAGGAGTAGAAACTATGGCACGTTTTAAAGACTTGCTACTAAAGGAAACAGAAGAAATAATAGCAGAAGCAAAGAAAGAAGGTTGCTTCCTTGAATGGGAAGAAGCAGAATTTCTGGCTAAACGGTCTATCGTACACGAAGTGATAAACTCAGCGTCCGATTATGATAAATCTAAAATGCACTAAGAAAGGATAATTAATGGTAACAACCATAGAATCTATACGGCGAACTTTCAAAAACCTACAAAAAAAGTATGTGTCACATAACGACACATATGAAATACTTAACGCATCCTTCATAGCAAATGCTGCGTCAATCTTCGGTACTCCAAATCAAGAATATATTGATGCAGAGTTAGCATGGTATATATCCTGCAGCCGTAATGTATACAGCCTATTCGATCTTTATGGGAAGGAAGTTAAAATATGGAAGGATGTAGCAGATAAAGACGGTAACATCAACAGCAACTACGGCTGGGCAATATACAGTGGTCAAAATGGCTACCAGTATAATGAAGCTCGTACCGAACTTATTAGAGATCCCAATAGTCGTAGAGCCGTAATGTATTACACGCGTCCAACTATGCATAGAGATGGTAAAGAGAATGGCATGAATGACTTCATGTGCACCACACACGTTCAATACTTTATCCGTGACAACTACTTGCATACTATAGTTAACATGCGCAGTAACGATGCAATCTTCGGGTACATGAATGATGTTGCGTGGCAACGCTACGTAGCATTTATGCTCGCTAACGATCTAGATGTAATTCCTGGTCCAATAGAATGGAATGCAGGTAACTTACACATATACAAACGCCATTGGCATCTTATTAAATAGGAGATGGCATTGGTCATTTTATCAGCTTTTATTGTATCAATTTTTATAATGCGATTTATCATCTTAATGCAGAAATAAAGAAAGGTAGCATATGGACTTTAAGAAACAAGAAGACTTTTTAGAGAAAGGTAACACACTATTTCTCTTATCAGAAGGAGAGCAAGGACTAGCTATGACTCGCGAAGAAGCTGAAGAGCTATTCCTACTCATAGGCCACGTACTTCAAGATGATGATGTAGAACGATATGGAGGCGAGACCGGTGACGGAACAGAACAACCGTAACATAATAGACTTCACAGAACGCAAACGTAAAAAGACTACAGAACGTGAAGTATTCCAACTAAATATGTACGAGTCATCAGATAACGAATTCTCTGTGTTCATGGAAATCAGCGAAGAATATTCTGAGTTTGAAGCATGGATCGCATTAGAATGTGCAGCAGTAAAAATGGGTGTCGAAAACGGCTTCATAACAGAAAACGAAAATGGCGAAACAGTATACAATTTAGAAAGTGAAGAAGATAATGACTGAAGAAAATTGGGCTGCAAATCCAAGACTACATAAAATAAATGACGACATTGTCAGTCTACTTCGTGACACTGCAGAGGAAGAATTCTTCGATGGTAGATGCGAAGGTTACGAAGTAGGCGTCGACGAATCTCAAATGGCTAGTTATGATGAAGGATATAATACAGCCATGACTAACTTCGAAGCAGATATAAGAATAGCAGAGCTGCAAAGAAATCTACTAAATGATGTATTAGCTAAAGTTGAAGACATCAGTAACAACATCGTAGTCACTCCAGAAACTCCAGAACAGTTATCCACGTTAATAACAGACTTTTCTGATAATGGCCCTATGTGTGCAATCGCAGTAGCAAACTACATAAAACATGTAGTAACGCTAAAAATATGCGGAATATCACCAAGTGGAAAACACTTTTAGAAAGGATAAAAACAATGCAATATCTTCAAAGCAAACAAGGTGGATCACGCGTCATCGACTACCGTGGTACAACCATAAACTTGAATGATAAAGACTTAAAAGAAATCAAAGCAACCGTGCAAGAACACAACAAAGTGGCACGCAAATGGCTACGACTTCATCCAACAAGCACAGCTACAATACTACGAGTACGAATCATGCCTCGTGGTCCACGTGTAGAAGCTGCAGCAAAAGACGGCTGGAAATATAAAGCTGTGTACTACTCGTACTTACCGCAACGTCACGCTACACATTTCGATATTTACGTAGGTGAAGATACAAACGCAATGCATATCATGCGACGCGAAATAAAAACTGGTATGACTGCGTCTCAACAACGTAAACACGATGATTTAATGTATCAAGCGCGACGTATCGAATGGCAGGGTCGCGATAACATACTAATTAAAGAATATGATAAACAGCACGGCTAGAAAGGCTCAAAAATGATTTACTCTCTTGAAACAGCAATAGAAAATCTGCAATCACAAATGGATGGACTTGAATCATTCAAAAGTGATCTAGAATGGAAAATTGATAATGCCGTTGAGCAAATAAGAGAAACACTTCAAGAATCAACTAGTATGGAAGCAGGCTGCATCATGGAAGAAATGCCTCACGAAGTTGAAAACATCCTCGGTATGACTGATATTGAAAGCGAAATATCTGATACAATTATTGAAACATTAAGGAGCGAGCTGTAATGACTCGCAAACACTTTGTGGAGCTCGTAGAAATACTAGCAGATAATAATGTGTCACGTCAATGCGTGCAGGATGTAATGTCATTCTGCATGCGACACAACTGTAACTTTTGTGAAACAACCTTTATTGACGCTTTAAAAGTAAAAGGTTGGGATAACTGGCAAGGACTGGTTTAATGGAAAAGCATATCGTCGCTAGCTGCATAGAATACATGGGCAGTGACCACACTATCACAAACTCTGCCCGCGTATCATTCGCAAAACACGAGTACCCAGAGTATGATGAAGATACAGCAACTTATATTCTCTCTGAGAAGGATACAAAGCTCATATCTTACCTCGCAAAGCACCGCCACATGTCACCATTCGGCCATAACTTTGCAACATTCCACTGTAAAGCACCTGTGTTTGTAGCAAGACAACTTGTCAAGCATAAATTCCTAAGGTGGAATGAAGTATCTCGTCGCTACGTAGATGATAAACCAAAGTTCTACACTCCATCACGTTTCCGTGAACGTAGCGAGGATAAAAAGCAAGGCTCAGGAAAAGTGCTACGGGATGACGAGATCGCATTCAATATACTAAACGATTACCATCAACGAGCTGTTAATGATTATGACAGATTGCTTGCAGAAGGTGTATGCCCAGAGCAAGCTCGTATGATCTTACCACAATCAATGATTACTGAATGGTATTGGTCTGGTAGTATGGATGCGTTTTCTGATATGTGCAACTTGCGTACAAATTCAGACACACAATATGAAACTAGAGTATTGGCAAAGCAAATAGATTCAATACTTGAAGACATATGGCCAATAGGATGGAAGGCGTTACGATGTTAACAGGTGAAGAAATCGATGAGTGGGATACAAATCCCGAAAAGAAAGTTAAAGAGTGGATTGATAACGTAGATAAATCTAAAGAGATTAAAGATTTATTTGCAATGTATTGTTGGTCTAGTGAAACACTTCCTTACGGAGAGTTAATCCGTATGCTCAAAGATCAATCAACCACTACAGCAAGCACCTATCAAGTCTCACTAGTAGTACAATACTTAAGTGGTGCAAAACCATCAGCATTCGCATCAATCACAGAAAGGGAAACCGATGATTAATATGCGTCTTACACAAACTCTAATCTACATTGTGGTAGCAAGTGTAATCTTAATGCTATGTTTTCTATATTTGTACCACATATGGTCTGATTGTCTAAACGAAAATTCAATATTGACATGTATGAGAATGCTAAACAAATGAAGTACGCAGTAGAAATAGAAATAGAGCTTGGTGAATACACTCTAGTACGACCAATGAATGTATGGTCAGAATTTGACAAGCCGGCTCTATTCAACACTATTAAAGAAGCTCAAGCTGAAGCAAATAAATGGAACACAGGAGTTGTAATTGAATATAGCAGTTGAAAATGTTCAAATTGGTAATGCGCGTTACGACGTGTACGCTTCAATGCTCGAAGATGGTCACATCATGTCTGATGATGAGTACATCTGGGCAGAAGAATATCCAACTTGGCAAATTAAAAGTTTCTTCGCTAATCACGGCGCTGAATGCTCATTGTCAGGATGGATACTCCAAGAAGCACTCGCAAGAGTTAACGCTGAGTGGTACGAAATAGAACGCTCACTTACTCGTAAACTCGATCCAGCTTAAAAAAAAAGCCCCGGCCATCCATTACGGATAGTCGGGGTTTTTAATTATTCCTCTGAGATTTCTTTCAAAGCAGCAGCAAGCTCCTCATCAGTTAAATCACTCGCATCAACTTCCTCAATCTTCTGATCAATACGTTGAAGTTTAGGTTGTTCAAATTCAGCGATAGATTTAAGTATCTCAACACCAGCGTCCACATCGTTCTCTTCAAGCTTCTGCATAGCAAGAACACGTAGTAACTCAACAGAACTAAAGTCATCACTTAGCTCTTCTCTTAACTCTTTCCAAGAATTAAGTGATAATTTTAATTGTTCTCTAGCGATTCTATTCGCTTTCTTCTTTGCTGCGCCGAGTAATTGTGCTTCCTTAGCACTTTCACTATCCCACGCGCCTGTAAGGTTGCGTAAACTGTTAGGATGCATTTTAACTTTAGACATTGTATAAGTCCCTTTAGGTAGAGCTCTACTTAACGGTTGTCCGCATTCGCGGCCAACTAACAAGAGCAAATTTTTAAGTTCTTCTAAAGGGACTTATACCCGAATATATCCCGAAAGGAAATAATATGGCAAAAATGACAGCTCTTAAAATACTAGAGGAAGCTGCCGCGTTAAAGCAACAGAAATCAAAAGATTATCAAGGTTCGCAATTCGAAGAAGAAGACTACTTCCCATTCGGCGATCTTAGCTACATGCAAATGGTCCACACAAAGTATTTACGTATGCGCTCAGTATTGGATTCAGGTAATCCAAACTTCGAATCTCTTGAAGACTCACTGATTGATATGATAAACTACTGTGCAATGTGGGCAGCGTATATAGTCAACAAGGAACAATCTGATGAAAAATGACATTGCGTACCGCTTAATGAAAGCGGCAATTGACGAAGGTTATGAACTGCAAGTATGGTATGAAGAAGATCACCTTTACCACGATGAACCTGCATACCAAGGTTTCGATGAGGATAAAGCATGGCTGGAATGTGAAGCATGTGATTGTTCTACATTGATACTATTAGATAATGATGAGCAAGCCGCATGGGTATTTATAGTCCATGGTAACGAATTCTACGAAACCATTAATGATTACTCATCAGATAACAAGTGGCTAGATCAATGGCTATCAGATGAGCATGATAAAATTATGAAGGAAGAACTAAATGAATGATGTAGCACTTATAATTTGTCTTCTAGTAGTAGTTGCAGGTACAACTGCAGCTCTTATAGAGATACGTCACATGAAGAAAACTATTAAGGAAATCTTAGGTGACGACTAGTAACATGGCGAGGGCATAAAGCCCTCTCCGATTTTTTATGAACCGACAAAACTTAACCGACAAGCGGTATACGCCGCGGAAAGGCATTTTATGCGCGAAGTAATCACAGTTAACTCAAACTTCTTAAAGCATCGTGAAGAGAAATTCAATCAATATAACCAGCGGGGTAGGACTGATCGTAAATTCCTAATGGATTTAGATGCAGAACTACTAGAACATTATATGATCGAGGAGGGAAAATGGTTTGCCCACCCTTCATGGATGGTAGATTTCATGGATAAAGAGGGTAAAACGTACGATGCCAAATTCATCCGTGGATACTGGAATGTAAGCCGTGAGAAAACTCTAAACATTATCAAGCAACGTAACATACTCAATTACTTTATATTCTTTGAGTGGGTTAGTAAACCTAACCGCCCACTCCAATATGGTGATGAAGTAACAGTACAACTAGTAAGTACCTTAACTTACGATGAAGTAGCAGATAATCTAAGAAAATCTTATAAGGAACCAGATGGGTTCTATGTAGATGTGAGGAAGTTATGACGTATGATCAATTGCTTAGAGAAATGTCGGGTTCTTTTCTGACCACATCTTTACCTGAGTACTGGAACGGTCTACCTGACAACACTCTAGAGCAGTGGGTAAAGGAAAACTCCTATGAACCCTACGAGAATTGGGATTTTAGGGAGTTGATTTATCAAATAGAAAGTGTTACAGACGTAGCATGGAAACACTTGAAGGATACAAACTAAGATGATTGAAGTAAAAATAACAGAGATAGAAGAGCATGAAGATGGTTCAGCTACTCTTCAAGTAGAGTGTGATCCAAAAACATTTGCGGCTATCTTTAACATGGGCTTTGTAACTTTAGTTAAGGCAGGATTAGAAACAGAAAATGACAACGACTAAGTATTTAATATACTCTATATCGAACTGTCCATTTTGTGATAAAGCTAAGGAGCTATTACGCCATAATCAAATAGGTTTCTATGACATAGCTGTTGATATGAAAAAAGACATCGCGGTAGATATAGTATCTAAAACAGGGCTAAAAACTTGGCCTCAAATATTCATCGATGATTCATTCATTGGTGGATACACAGAACTAAAACAATATTTCGAAAGGAAAGTATATGAATAAGAACTTAATCAGCTACTCTAACTGGCCAACTACCATTCAAGCAATGCACGATCAATTCCAAGTGAATAACTGGACTATGAATGTGGGCCAAGATAAACTTAAAGAACTTATGAAATTACGTATGCGTATGTTATCCGAAGAGTTTAATGAGACTATGCAAGCGTATCTACAAGGGGATGAGGAAGAGTTTGTAGATGGCCTAATTGATCTATGTGTTATCGCAATAGGTACATTAGATATCGCAGATGTAGATGCTAATAAGGCTTGGAAAGAAGTTATGAAGGCGAATATGAGCAAAGAAGTGGGTGTAAAACCTGGTCGTCCTAATAAGTTAGGACTTCCTGATTTAATTAAGCCTTCTAATTGGGAAGGACCAGACCACTCACGCAACACAGGCAAACTGAAGGACTATATTTAATGCAATACAACACTTTAATATCTCATTTTCCTCTACCTGCTATGCCATTTGATACTCATCAAAATATAGTATTTGAATCTGGGAAGAGTGAGAAGGTAGAAAGAGTTGATACAACGCGTAAAGCTGTAGATAAAAAAGCAGATGAGTATAGATATGAGAGTGTCTATGCCTATCATCCACATAACCAAAACAAACATCCACAAGGGAAACTTGTAGATTTTATAATAGCTTAAAGAAAGGACAAGACATGCGTCTCGTCTATGATATAGAAACTGACGGGCTTCAAGCAACTAAAATACATTGCATTGTAGCCTACAATTTAGATACAAATTACATTTACAAATATGCAGATGCAGAAGGTTATCACGGTAATATACAAGATGGTGTTAATCTTCTGTCTGGTGCTGAGTTATTAGTCGGGCATAACATCATCGGCTTCGATAATAGAGTTGTTGATGATTTATATAATACGAATCTTAATGGGCAACGTGTGCATGATACATGGGTTATGTCTCAAACATTAAGATATAAACGATCTCACCGACATGGTCTTGCTGGCTGGGGCGAGCACTTAGGCAATAGCAAGATTGATTTTGACGCTTGGGAAAAGTTTACTCCAGAGATGATGAAGTATTGTGTGCAAGACGTTAAAGTGAATGTAGATATTTATAATAAATTGCTAGAAGAATATAGTAAAGTATATAACAAAAACCCTAAAATCAAGGAAGGACTACAAATAGAGCACGACACTGCAAAGTTTAACGCAGCAGTCAAAACTAAGGGATGGAACTTCGATCTTGTAAAAGCTATTGAAACTCAAAAGCAAATGCAAGAGCGTATGAAAACTGTTGAGGACGAAGTTCATCCACTCCTAGGCACTCGCATTGTGTTCATTGATAAAGAACCTAAAACACCTAAGTATAAGAAAGATGGAACATACAATGCAAATACATGCCGCATACTCTCTGAGTATCTTGGCCACACTATCAAGCCTAATGATACCCACGTTATGGCTCCTGGCACTGAGTTTAGAAGAAGTCGGGAGGAACAAGTTAAGCTCGGCTCCATGGACCTCGTCAAAGAGTGGTTACTTAACAACGGTTGGAAACCAGACGAGTACCAAAAGAAGAAGATCGGGTTTGAATGGGTAACCACAGGTCCGAAATTAACTACCACTTCTCTGCAGAAGCAGGGCCCAATTGGGACTATGATAGATGAGTACTACACAATTAGAAATCGAGAAGCTGTTATCCGTGGGTGGATTGAGTCTCTTAGAGATGACCGCCTTCATGGTAACATGTGGACTATTGGTACACCAACTTTCCGTTGTAGGCATGAAGTCATTGTCAACCTTCCTGCAATTACCGCGTCTTGGGGTAAACATCTTCGTGAACTTCTTATCGCGGATGATGGGTACGTTATCGTCGGTGCTGATTCTAGCGGTAATCAGTTACGTGGCTTGTGCCATTACGTATCCAATCCTGATTTCACTCGTGAAGTTATCTACGGGGACCAACACCAACGAAACGCTGACGCTCTTAGTTGCAGCAGGCCTCTCGCCAAGAACTATCTTTACGCTTACCTTTTCGGGGCTGGTGACGCTAAGTTGGGTCAAGTCCTTACAGGAAAAGCTAATGCTAAAGTAGGTAAATCTTCCAGAATTAGTTTTGCAAGAGGAATTAAAGGATTGGAGGAGTTACGTGATAAACTCAGTAAGACTTGGAAAAGCACTAATTATTCCCAAGGACAAGGCTGGTTCCCTGCGCTTGATGGACGTCCCGTCTTTTGCCCTTCGGAACACCAAGCACTTAATTACCTACTGCAATCCGCGGAAGGAATTACTTGTAAAGCCGCGGTCTCATACGCCATGCAGAAGATTAAAGAGGAAGGCTTGAGAGCTGAACCTCGTTTATTCTACCATGACGAGATCGCATACCAATCCCATCCTGATGATGCAGATAGGGTTGGTGAGATTCTAAAAGAATCATTTAAAGAAGCACCTAAATTATTCGGAGTAGAATGTATGGATGGTGGGGACTATGTAATAGGGAAGGATTATTCTGATGTTCACTGAGGACGCAATCATATTTTGTGATGCTGATAGTTTATTCTTCAGGCCTGCAGCAGCAGTGTCTAAGGATGGATTGAAACACAATTGGAAAAGTGATATACGAAAAGCAATTAATCATACCATCAACCGTATAAAACAAGAATGCATGTCAGATAAGATTATGCACGCTGTTAAGGGTAAAGGCAATTTTAGGTATGGTATTTACAAAGAGTATAAAAGTAATAGGAAAGAATTAAATGATGACCTTAAAACTGCTCTCAATTACGGTCATAACTATATGTGTGATAAGCACAGCGCTGTTATGGCAGATGGTATGGAAGCAGATGATGTGGTTTGTATCTGGGCTCACGAAGCGATACAAGAAAATCAAGATTACTATATCGCAGGGATTGATAAGGATTTACTTCAAATTCCAGGTAATCATTTCAACTTTGTCAAATCCACTCACGTATATGTGGATCATGATGTTGGTCATCTTAACCTTATGCGGCAGTGCCTTACTGGAGATACCGCAGATAATATACCAGGAATAAAAGGCATTGGTCCTAAGAAAGCAGATAAAATACTTAACGGTATACCTTCCTCCCGTCAGTGGAGTAGGGTGAGAGCTACTTGGCGAGGACATAACGCTGGAGATCCAACAACTTCAAGACGTCTATTAGAATTGTTGACGTCATGGGAGGAATATGAGACTATTAGAAGTAAGGCTGAAGGTGAAAGCGTTCAGCGCAAATAGGATGTACTATCGGGGGAAGAATAAAACCCGAGAGTATTTAGAGTACCAGAATGATATACGGGATGAGCTCACTGGAGTAGAATGGCCCTTTAAGGATAACCCCGTATCATTCTTCGTTGAAGTTGGTTTGTCTAATAAACGAGCTGATTTGGATAACGTATTGAAACCCTTCTTAGACACACTGCAAAAAGTCTATGAAGAATTTAATGATTGTAGAGTCTACTATATAGAAGCTGTTAAGCGTATCGTTCCTAAAGGGGAAGAGTACATACACTTCTCAGTAGACCTACACTCATCAACCCATATACAAAGAAAGAATAAGGATGAAAACAAGTTGCAGCAAGTGTCAGAGTAGTGACGCAGTTGAAGTATACGAAGATCATGAGTATTGTTTCTCATGTAATGAATATAACCCGAATAAAGGAAAAGTAGTGTCGTTTGATGAATCCCGCACCGATAGAGATAATACTACATATTCCGCCATTAGTTCCTATAGGTCTTATCCTATTACTTCTCGCGGTATTTCACAACAAATTGTAGACTACTTTAATGTTAAGATGTCTGTGGATAAGGATGGAAAACCTGAATCACACTTCTACCCTTACACACGCAATGGTGAGATCGTAGCTTATAAAGAACGTAGACTTCCTAAGGAGTTTAAAGTACATGGAACATTCAAAAACACAGAGCTCTTCGGACAAGCCCAATGCGCCGGTAACAGGACTCTCGTCATTACAGAGGGAGAACTTGACGCACTATCCGTTGCGGAGGCATGGCAGCAAACCAAAGGAAGAATTTTCCCTGTGGTTTCTTTACCTTCTGCTTCTGCTACCTCTCATGCTTTGGCTCAAAGAGATTGGCTTAATCGTTTCGACACAGTAATCTTAATGCTGGATAATGATGAAGCCGGTAAAAAGGCTACAGATTATCTAGGTAAAATGCTTAAGCCTGGTAAAGTACGTATCGCTCAATTGAAACGTAAAGATCCAAGTGAAGCGCTTATCGCGGATGGGGCTCGTGCAATTCTACAAGCAGTGTATGATGCTGTTCCATGGTCTCCATCAGGTATTGTAGTTGGTGAAGCTGTATGGGAACAATTCGTTGCACGTCAAAACGTTGAATCTGTACCATTCCCACCGTGTTTAAGTGGATTGAATAGTAAAATTAAGGGGATTAGACAAGGTGAAATCACTCTATTTACAAGTGGTACTGGCTCTGGTAAGAGTACTGTTATTAAAGAGGTCGTTCTTAGTTTACTTAATACAACTGAAGACAAAGTGGGCCTCATCTCTCTTGAAGAAAGCGTTGGAGATACAGCTGAAAAGTTTATCTCAATGCAACTTAGACGACCAATCAATGATCCTCCCCCTCTATCTCAAGAGGAAATCAGAGTTGGATTCGATAAAGTATTCGGAGACGAACGGTTGGTACTTCTCGACCACCAAGGATCAGTTGGAGACGATAGCCTCATCGATAAGATTGAGTACATGGCCTTACTCGGTTGTAAATACTTGGTCCTCGACCACATCACAATCGCAGTCAGCGAAGGAAGTGAAGGCTTATCGGGTAACGAAGCTGTAGATAAAGTTATGTCCGACCTACTTAAAGTAGTTAAACGTCACAACATATGGCTGGGTTTAATCTCCCACCTACGTAAAGCATCACCGCAAGGTAAATCATTTGAGGAGGGTAAGCTTGCTAGCATCGATGACATTAAGGGCTCAGGCTCTATCAAACAAATTAGTTTCGACATTATCGCTTTCGCCCGTAATCTCGTTGCGGAAAACGAAACAGAACGAAACACAATCCAATTCCGAGTACTTAAGTCCCGATTTACTGGACTTACAGGAAATGCCGGGTCCGCTATATACGACACCAACACAGCACGTCTTAAAGAGGCGGGTACATTCGATGTCGAAGCAGTTAGTATATGATGAAGCATATATGGGAGTGGCTGAGATCTTTGCGGATCTCAGTCACGACACAGAGATTAGAGTCGGCAGCTGCGTCGTACAAGAGGGTCAGATTCTCTCTCAAGGTTGGAACGGTATGCCTGCGGGAATGGGTAATGATACTCGCAACGGAGAAGGACTTACAAATCCGGAAGTAATCCACGCTGAAGCAAATGCTTTAATGAAGCTAGCTAAGAATGGTGGACGAGCTTTCGGTGCTACGGTATATACAACCCACAGCCCTTGCTATAACTGCGCTGGATTACTCCTACAAGCAGGGGTTAAACGCGTAGTTTATAGGGATGAGTACGATAAGAAAGCAGTAAAATTCTTAAAAGAAAGAGGAGTTAAAGTTGACTGCATTAAACCAAGTAGCCGAACATTTAAAGGAAAAAGTAAGGAAAGTAAATCCTAAAAATCCTAAAGCTAACTCCGGTGCTGTTCTTCTGCGGCTGCATAAAACTTGGGAAGAAGACATTGACAAGTTCGTTAACATCTCCTTCTCAATAATCCAATTTCAATTCTCGAGGACAAGCTCTGACTCTCCAGCGGGAGTAGCTAAACTTACAGCTACGTCTATGCTTATCGGTCAAGCAATATCTACACGCATCCAACGAGAACCTTTACCTTGGAATATGCAAGTTCGCTTAGGTGATCTATTCATTGAAGCTTATAAAGTAAACGATCTAATAGAGCTATACTACCCCAAAGTTAGAGATAGCTCATACATCATCTCAGCTACTTCAAAGTGGGCTATTCTAGGAGACATCCCAGAAACACGTGAACGTATCAACCTTGTTGGTACCTCATTCTCACGGCCAGCCCCACTCAGGAAGCCCACCCAATCAGTCTCTGATAGGACTATAAGTGTAGTGAAGAACAGTCAAGATGAGATAGACTTAAAGCAGCCATGGGTTCGCTCGATTAATAAGCTCCAACAAACTGGGTGGAGGATTAATCGTAGAGTATTAGATGCTTTACTTAATAGTGAGGATACATTCGTATCATACAATCCCATTGAGGATAATGATGCAAAAGAACAGAAGCGTAGAAGCAAATGTATTGAGTGGTATTTTATAACAGAGAAGGCTAAGAAGCTTAAAGAAGCAGATGCATTCTACCAACACGTTGAAGCAGATTATAGAGGTAGACTATATTACAGTGAACCATTCTTAAACTTTCAAGGATCTGATCTAGCGAGAGGGTTATTGAAGTTTGCAAGAGGTAAACCTATGACTGATGAAGGGTTACAATGGTTAGCTATGCACACAGCTACTTCCTTCAATATGTCCTACTCTATAGATGAGATACCTGAATGGTGCATCGCTGATTACAAATCCCACTTAGAGAAGGAAGGACTTGATAATATCTCCGTTGATAAGATGGTGATAGAAGATAGAATCCAATGGACTAATGAGTATATGAATGAGATAATGGAAGCAGGTAAAACTGCTAGTTTCTCAGAAGATGCAGAGAAACCGGTGGCTTTTCTAGCAGCTTGTATTGAATGGTACGATTACTCAATAGCTAGTGAGCAGAATAGAATATTCATGACCCACTTACCTATACCAATTGATGGTTCTAATAATGGATGGCAACACTTAGGTGCTATCTCTAAAGATCTACAAACGGGTAGACTAGTTGGATTAATACCTACAGAGATACAACAAGACTTCTACGTACAAACCGCTAAGGAGTTGATTAACTTAAATGAGGATGAGGAGTTAACTCTCAAACTAGATAGCATGCCTATGAAGCACATCCGTAAAGGGATAAGTAAGAGAGGCTCAATGACTAGAGCATACTCAGCGGGCGCAGGGAAGATCGCAGAGAATATGTTCTTCGATTGTAAAGCAGAAGACTACCATATAACCTATGATATAACAGAGGAAAACTGTGGGAGTCTAGCTAAAACCTTAATTAAAGCTATCGACAATGTCTGTCCTGGACCTCTATCCACTATGACTTACTTCCAAAACCTTACCGCATTTGAAATCGGTAAGTATGAGAGGAGAGGTCCTGATGGAGAGAAAGCTGGGAAAGAGTATGATACTATTAGAACTAGATATAGAGAACTATACATTCAAGAAGATAAAACTGATGAAGAGTTAGATGAATTGGATGAGCTAAAGAAACAGCTAGATAGTTATGCAAGTGTTAAAGTTTACGGCAACGGATCAGATACACTTTCATGGGTAACACCCTCAGGATTTAAAGTCCAGTATGAGAATTGGATTATGAGATCTTCTAAAACTAGAGGTAGTATTGATGGACGGCAGATAAAACATGTGGCTCAAGTCCCAAGTAAAATGCCTGATATACGAGGATTTATGAGAGGTGTCTCACCAAACTTCGTCCACTCACTCGACGCAAGCCACATGGCTCTCGTTATAGATGAATGGAGTGAGGACTTTGGTGCAGTGCATGACTCATTCTCAACCCACGCATGCGATGTGGATAAACTCCTATCACTAACTAAAAGCGTGTTCATTAAGATGTATGATGTGGATAACTTCTACAACTACATTAAAGATCAACTAGTAACAAACCAATTAGACCTAGATGTTGAGCAGCCTACGTTAGGCACGTTGAATATCCAAGGCATAGAGGAATCGGAGTATTTCTTTACATGAGTAAAAAATCTTATAACTATCTAGCCCTACGCGGCGCAAACGTAGATGACATGGAATATGTTGAGGAGTTTGGATTACCTGAGGACGTAGCCTACACTCCCCTCATTAACGATGTTATGCTTAAGCGTGTGTACGATGAGAACATAGCTGATGGTGTTAGTGAGGAAGTCGCTACACAAAACTTCAACACAGCCAAGCGTGACATCAAAGAACTGCTTGCCAAGAATGGTATGCTTAAATAAAAAAAAAGTGCCCTACTTAGATCCGTAATGGACCTGAGTAGGGCTATTTTTTTATCTCACCTTAGAGATTAGTGAGCGTAATACTGATAGACTGGAACGCCTAATTCTTTTATTTTTTCTTTTAACTTCTTCTTGTTACTCTCAGTATGAGCTATTGCTTCATTAAATTGAGCACCTAATTTACTTGCTTCTACTATTTTATTAGGATCAGCATTTTTTTCAGCAGACCCTAGATCATAGTGTGCTTGAGCTTGGGCTATAAAAGTAACAAATGCTTTAAGCTGCTCAAAAGTAGCTTCTCCTTCTGCAGGAGCGCTAGCAACGTTATATCCTGCATTGGCCATTATAACTTTAATTTTACTAGCAAGCTTCCAAAGTCTTGGATTAAAGCCATTTTCATCTACATGCGAAGGTGGGATTAAAAGCATTTTACTTATCTTATTAACAAAAGGTTTTTGACTAGGCTCACCTTTAGCGTTAGGCTCTAGACTAAGCATATAATCCATAAACATTCTCTCTGTTCGAGAAAGTTTATCTTTAGGATCTCGACCTTTATTCTTTTTATTCCAAGCATTAACTGCTTTTTGAGTAGCCTCTTTAGTTTCTTTAAGATAAGACCATTCAGTAGAAGCTTTAAGCCAGTTAGCATTTACTTCTTCCAATATAGTATCATACCCATTAACATCCATCTTAAACGCATCATAAATAGTTAGCATATATGGGTTGCCACCGGAGTTGTATTTAAGTTTACTCCAGCTTTTTCCAGAAGAAGACATGGCTACAGTCGCAGCATCAAGAGATTGAACAGGAGCTGGTAAAGAACCACCATACACGTACTCTCCAGGGATATTTGTAATATTCCCGTCATCATCTGTACGAGTTCTAGCAGCGGCAGCAGTAAGTTTAGAATCGTAATGCATAACCTTAGATACATTTCTTACTTTACCACCAGCAGCTTCTTTCAGCTTATCAAAGATAACTACATTATCTGTCTCAAAGTCTCCTGTGTTTTCATATCCACCTAGTATAAGGTCCATACCTGTATAGCTCTTAATAATTAAAGGCGAATCTATAGCCGCATGGACTATTGCAGAAGCCCGCATTAAACGTCTAGCATTGACAGCTTCAGATGATATAACACCTACAAGAGCTGCACCGTACTTATTCATTAAAAGATCTTTAGCTACTTTGTCTTGCGACAGTTTAGATTTCTTTATCAATCTATCTAAATTATCTGCAAAGTCTTTATCTTGTACAGCCAGTTCATCCATTAGATCAGACATGGCATAAGCAAAGCTATTAATTTCTTTACCATAACCAAATGTCATGGTTGAAAGCTTGTTCAACCCGCGATCACTATAAATCTCCCTAGCTATAAAATTAAGTTCGCCGATAAAAGCTTCTGTGTTACCATCCCAACCCTCGGTTATAGAAGATAACGCAAGTTCTTTAAGTTGATCACGCACATCACCCTCATCAAGAAGGTTTTCAGTACCTAACCTAAGAACACCTGTTCGAAACGCAGTAGGAATATATCCCATCTGCATAGCGTTAGACGCAGTACCATTAGTCTTACCATCGATGTAAGCGTTAATACTTGTTCTAAAGTCATTACCGGCTTTCATCGCGTCTACATAATCCGCGAAGTCAATCAATGCGTCCATATAATGTGGACCATCTTCGCCTTTACCTTGTATAGCATCGATAAGATCCTTATCATTTGTAGGATCAAGAGCAAGAGGTTTAACTTTAGGAAATGCTGGATCAGAAAACGGTAAACCTTTTGAAATAGCTTCTGATACGGCTTCATACTCTTCATTTGTCATAGTTAAAACTTGCTTAAGCCTTTCACCCCATTGCTTTAGTTTTGGGGTTGCAACGGTTAAAGCTCTATCTCTAGCATCTGGTAAAAGAGAATCAGCTCCATTCATAGGTGAACCACTGATACTGTCGTTAAGTAATAACGTATAGATCTGTCTTAAGTTACGTTCTTGTCTACTACCCTTCTTAACTACTGCAGGTGTTGCATTTTTAGTTACAAACCTAACAAGCTTAGATGTTACTGGGTTGAAGTAAGTTTGCTGAGGTGTGAGACGTCCATTAAAAGACTGTACATTGTATGTTAGGTAATTAGCACCCTTTCTATTCTGTGCAATAGACTGTGCTTCTTGTGCCGCTTTAAATCTCAACTTAGCCATATTCTCTTGTGGATCATATACACCGTTGAGTTTAATAAACTTATCTAACTCTCCTCGAGCATCAGCCTCTTTAGCTTTCCTTTGGTAACCTCTCTGTGCACCAAGAAAGTCATTCATTTTATCTTGACCCACATTATAAATATCAGCCATCCAAGATGAAGTTGAATTTGTAGAAAGCACTGGTAAAAGTGTTTGATACATAATACGTGCACGTCTATTATCTACAACATGCGGTACTGTAGATAAATTCCTAGCAGCTTGAGCTATCTCTTTACCAAGTCTTATGTTTCCAACTCTGCCAGATATATCTTTTACTACTGTTGCACCTACATCTCCCGGTAATTTACCTTCTGGTAAAGGTATTTTAGAAGGCTGCACAATAGTTTTATTAAAGAACTTAGTACGCTCAAGAGTATTCCTCGCTAGCTTTGTTTGTCCTTCATCAGTAATACGATACGTAGCCTGCTCTTTCTCGTTGCCAGGGATAATCTCAATCATATCAGGATTATTGCGAGCCCATATTTCTTTCATGGCTTGCCCAAGAATTTCAGCTTCTTCTCTTGGTAAAGCTCTTTCAGGAATCGTAGGATCTGCAGATGCTTCACCTTTTAATCGTTGATACTCTTGGTATATCTTGTTACCGACCTTTGCATTATTCTTTGCACGAGTTACTTCAAGAGTTAACGGTTTTTGGTATTGTTCGTCAAACTTTGAGGTTTTCATTACTTCTTTTAAAGGATCTGATTCAGCTTCTTCTTCATTAAGCATAATTTCAGAAAAATCGTTTTCAACAACAAGCGCACCAACACCCATTAAAGCAGGATCAGCTTTATAAGAAAGCTTATCAGGCGTAAAGCCTAAATCTTCAGGTTGCTTTTCGACTACTGCTCCAAGCTTATGTAAGACTTTACTCATTGCAGAAGTAGTTTCACCTTGAGGATCAGCTTGCACTGTGAATCCAATACCGTTTTTATTATTAATAATATCAGTCGCGCGAGTCTTCATCCCACCATCTGCTTGGTTAGTTTGTAGAGGCAATGAGTTAGAGTTTTGAGCTGAACTATTATATTGCCATTTATCCGGCCCGGTTTCCATGCGTTGTTTTTGTTTAAACGAAGGTATAGATTGTCTTTCTATTTCTTCTATAAAAGAACTATCAGGATTTACTATAGGTTGGGCAAGCGCAGACACAGAATCTTCTGGATTTTCAGGTGTGCTTAACTGCGTCGTAGTTGGAGCTATAACTTCTGTTGATTGCTCTTGCTCGGGTACTGCTTGCTCTTGCTCAGGCATACCACGTAAGTTTTCAAGCCAAGCAGGTACAGCTTTAGAGTACTCTAATGCTGCCTC